>Ga0137307_100049_pt1 | contig 183151 bp, 144 predicted proteins | sample NAcewD2O_March_2_FD_97180 | JGI IMG/M metagenome (GOLD analysis project Ga0137307, IMG submission 97180) | Mouse cecal microbial communities from Vienna, Austria - N-Acetylglucosamine amended D2O_March | ecosystem: Host-associated > Mammals > Digestive system > Large intestine > Cecum | place... | reverse complement strand
TTATAGAGATAATAGGTATCCCCTTTCTTTTTCACTGTAGTTCCCCGTGTCCGCTGCTCCTGCACCCAATCCGGGTATCTTTTTTCTGCTGCTGTCATAATATCCTCCTTTCTATATAGGTAGCATATACCTATATTATATAAATATTATACCTCTACAGGGCGAAAAAGTCGAGGGATATGGAAAATATGTATAGCTTCCATATCCCTCGTAAAAATGCCGTGTCTATTAGTTTCAATTATTCTTCGTGAAACAACCCTGTCTGCACAGGGCTGTGCATCAAAAAAGAGACAACGTTTTGCAACGAAGTCTCCTTTTTGATTATTTATATCGTTCACTCTGTGCCTGAATCAGTTCCATATCTTCAAAGTAGTCTATCCGCATCGCGTGCTTAACCTCCGCCAGCGTCTGCGCTGCCACCTCCCTTGCCGCCTCCGAGCCTTTTTTGAGAATGTTATAAATCTCCGGAATATCCTTCTCAAATGCGGCGCGGCGGTTTCTGATTGGCTCAAGCTCTTCCTGCATAATATTGTTCAAAAACTTCTTGACCTTCACATCGCCAAGACCGCCTTTTGTATAGTGCGCCTTCATCTCCTCAAGGTTTGCATAGTCTGGGCAGTAGCGCGCAAAGTGCTCATCGCGCGCAAACGCATCGAGATACGTAAACACGGTATTGCCCTCGAGGTGCCCGGGATCGCTCACCTGCAAATGCAGCGGGTCGGTGTACATACTCATAATCTTGGTGCGCACCTCATCTGCGCTGTCCGCAAGATAGATACAGTTGCCAAGGGACTTGCTCATCTTTGCCTTTCCGTCTGTGCCCGGCAGCCGCTTGCACGCCTCCATCTCTGGCACCAGCGCTTTTGGCTCTACAAGCACAGGATTTTCCGGCGCATAGACAGCATTAAATTTGTGTACGATCTCCTTGGTCTGCTCGATCATGGGAAGCTGATCCTCCCCCACTGGCACCACATTCGCCTTACAGAAAGTGATATCTGCTGCCTGACTGATCGGATACGTAAAAAACCCTACGGGAATGCTCGCCTCGAAGTTCCGAAGCTGTATCTCACTCTTTACTGTCGGGTTGCGCTGTAGTCTTGAGACTGTGACAAGATCCATATAATAAAAGGTCAGCTCTGTGAGCTCTGAGATCTGTGACTGTATAAAAAGGGTGGACTTTGCCGGGTCCAGTCCAGCCGAGAGATAATCCAGCGCCACCTCAATCACATTCTGTCTGACCTTCTCTGGATTTTCAATATTGTCTGTGAGTGCCTGCGCGTCTGCAATCATAATGTAAATCTTGTCATACACTCCTGAATTTTGCAGCTCTACCCTGCGACGGAGCGACCCTGCATAATGACCGATATGCAGCCTTCCTGTCGGTCTGTCTCCTGTTAATATGATATTGCTCATGTTGTTCCTCCTGTTTCAAGCTCTGTCTCATGCCCGCAATGCAGACATCCTTTGCATTTCAAAAAACTCATGTTCGATATTCTGTCCGCATCACGGGAAATTCTGCTGTTTTATACTGGCGGTCGAAAAGACCGACTGATCAGTATAAAGTCATGCACACGGCAGATTTCATCTGTCGTGAGTATCATTTGCAGACTTGGCGTTTGCCGTCTCTAAATCCTGATAGCCGTAAAACTGCACGGTATTTTTCATAATCTCACACGCCACATTTTTGCCCGCCTGCGCGTGCGCTACAATATAACGCCCATACATTTCCAGCATTCTGTCTGAATACGTGCGAAGCTCACCTCTTAAATAAGTCTCGTAGGAGGTGTCATACGACAAGTCCTCGGCTGTGTGAATTGCGCGGGCATCTTCCGCAAGATTGGGATACTGCGCGGCAAACTCCTCCATCCATTTTACCTGAAGTGCGACGATCTGCTCTACAATCGCCTTCTTTGCCTCTGAGACTGCCGGAAGCCGTTTTGCAAACCGCGCATACTCAAGCGGCGCAGTCGATTCCATCATGCGGGCATACTTCTCTTCGATCATATTGCGCCCGTTGGCATAATTTGTCTTAAACTCATACAAATACTGTAAAAGCATATCCTCTGTCCAAGTCATGTACTGGCTCATGCGCATCACTTTAAACGTCGGCCAGTTGTTCTGGCAGCTCGCCCTGCCGCCCTCATTCTGTACTTTGTCAAACGCCTCAAACTCACTCTTTGCAATCGAGAGCGAAAGGGCTGTCACGATGGGCGTATTGGCGACAATCGCTGTCAGGAGCGCATCGCTTTTTGTCATCAGCTCTTTTGTGCACACATCCAGATACAAGTCACACTTTCCTACCATATTGAGTTTCTCAAGCTCATTTGCAAAAATCACTGCAAGCGATTCAACCGCCGTGGTGAGCGCCGCTTCGTGTGCCTTGTCCGCTGGCAGGAGACTGAGCTTCTCCACCAGCTTGGGCACGTCTGCATTCTCCATGCCCTCTTCACCGAGTGTCATCTGCGCATTTTCGGGCATTCCTCTGTATAACCACTTGTCATGTGGCGCGTACTTTCTATTCAATAAATAGTACAGCTTCATCGCCTGCTTCGCGCACTCTGCTTTTGCAAGCTCTGCGGACACGAGCTGCCCCCGCCTGCGCATACGGGGCAGATTGTACTGCCCGCTCTGGGAAAAAAGTGCACAGGTCTGCGCAACTTTCCGATACCAGACTGCTTTGGGGTAATACGCTGACAGCAAATTTCTGTACTGCGTAAAAATGCCCTCGTCATCGCGGAACACTTCACCGTTCACCGCCGCTGCAAGCGCGTACTCCTGAACAGACAGCCAGCACTTGATGGTATCCAAGTTTTCTTTGCCAGACGCGGTGTCTTCATTGTTGTGCGCCAGCATTCCAGCTAAGTCAAAACCGAGCAGGCTCTTATAAAATTCCTCAATAATCATGACTCCTGAGCGGTCTTTTCCGTGAAAAGTCTCTATCCGATCTATTCCTAAGAACTGGCTGGGCAGCTTGTCATACGCTTCCTGAAGTTCCTCGCCAATCTCGTCATATACTTTCTTAGTCACCCACATCACAAAGCGCGGCCCAAAATCATGATCCTGCGACAATACATCGTCAAATCCAAAACAGTCAGACCCTTTGCCCACAAGCCCCACCGCAATCCGGGACTCGTATGCCTGAAACTTGCCTGCAATCATGGGGCGTCCATACTCCTCATAATAGCGACGGCAGAGGTCTATTCCAGTGATGGAAGGGGTGAGGTCCTCCTGCTCGGGTGACTTTGCTGGGCTTGCTACTTGCTCTAGTGTCTCTGTAAGTGGTGCTTCAGCAAATGCTTCCTTCTTGGGTTCCTCTAGGACTGGTTCAAGTGCTGGTTCTTCTGTAGACAACACTTCAACGGCTGCCTCCCCGTTGGATTCTTCTATTGGTATTGCTTCCACTTCTGACGTATTTACAGATGCCTCTGCAACAAATACTTCCTCTTCTGATTCTGACACCTCTGTAGGCGACTCCTCAACGGATGTCTGTGCCGGCTCTGATTCCTGTTCGGATTCCTCCAGCACTGCTGTTTCCAGTTCTGGCACTTCTCCTGATGCCGCTTCCTGCCCTGAATCCTCCTGCATAAATGTTTCCGCTTCCTGCTCTACTTCCTCCGCTGGCATTACTTCTGCTTCCGGCGTCTCTGCAAATGATTCCTGCACAGATGTCTGCGATGGCTTTGATTCCTGTTCGGATTCCTCTGGGGTTTCAACAAATGCTTCCTGTTCAGATACCCCCGCCGGCTCGGCTTCCTCCTCTGGCACAAATGCTTCTAACTCGGGCATCTCCTCTGTCACAGGCACTTCCGGTTGTGGCATCTCCTCTGACAACACCAGTGTTTCCAGCTCGGACGCCTCCGCAGCCAGTGTTTCCAGCGCTGGCACCTCTGCCAAGTTTTCCAGCACTGGCACCTCCACTGGCACTTCTCCCAGCGCTTCCGGCTCAGATGCCTCCACAGCGGACACCGATGCCGTCTCTTCCTGTGCTGGTTTCTCCGCCTCAGAAGGCTTCTCACTGGTGCTGATCTTATTCTGAATGATTTCAATATTTTCACTCAATCGCTGATACTGGATATTGTCTGTCCCCAGGTATTTTGCCACACACTCACGGCTCTTTTCCATCGCACGGAGTGCGCTGTTATAGTCTTTATCCATATAATACAAGCTGCCAAGCGCCGACAATGCCGCACTGTAATGCGCATCATCAACTCCCAGCTCCTCAAAGATGCGGATCGCCTCCTCCGCACGCGCACGCGCCTCATCGTCCTGCCCAAGCTCGATGCAGGTATTGGCAAGATTTGCCTGTGTCACTGCTGCCTCAAACTGCCGGTCCGGCTTGTGGCTCACAATCGACAGCGCGTTGACTAACTGGTCCTTTGCCGATGCAAAATCGCCCATTTCCTGATACAGCAGACTTAAATTGTTGTAGAAATTGGCAAAATACATATCATTCTCGTCAAGATGTGCCACGTAGATTGGGCGAACCCGGTTATAGAGCTCGAGCGATTCCTGAAGCAGCCCTGCCGCGCGGTGGGCATTGGCAATGTTTAGCAGCGTGGTCGCATATGGTATCGTATCCTGTATTCCCATCTCCTTCATAAGTGCAACCGCTTTATGACAGTTCTCGATGGACAGGGCATATTGTCCTGTCTCCCTATAAAATCCGATGATTTCATTGTAAAGAGTCAGCAATACCTCCTGAGCTCCCTCCTGAGCCGCCTGTGCAATATGTGACTCCAGAAACTGTGGTATCTCCGCAATCTTTTCCTGTGCAAAGAGTGTATCAAGCTCCTCTGTGATTTGATTTATGTCCATATTGTCCCTCCTCACTATTTTTATTCATTGATCTCCCTGTTCAATCCCTTCTCAGTATATCCACCGTGTGCGCACCCGCACCAATCAAATCCGCACGCTCGCAGACCGCCATCTGATAGCGGACAAACAACTCAAACTCCTCCTCCGTCAACTGGTTCAGAAACGGTCTCATATAATTTGCCGGTCCGTCCGGCGACAAAATCTTGAGCCGGCGAAGCCCCGCCGCTGCATTCAAGGCGTCAATGTCCTCAATGCGCATATAATCATACAGTTGTTCTGGCGACGAAATGGTCTTAAAGTCTTCTGTGAAGCGTTGTTCCGCCATGCACGAGAGCACATTGCGCTCCTTAAAACCATAGGTGATCACACCGTACTCATTCATACAATACGCAACGAGAAGCACGCCACCCGGTTTGGTGACACGCTTTGCCTCACACAGCGCCCTGAGTTTCTGCTCAAATCCAAACAGATGATACATCGGGCCAAATAAAAGGGTCACATCAAAGCTGGCGCTTTCGAGCTTTTTTAAATTCAGGGCGTTTCCCTGCATCGCCTTGACACTGCTCGCCTTCTTTTTCAGGACGCCCAGATTATACCGCACAAGCTCAACCGCGGTGACATCATAGCCCTCCTCTGCAAGCGCCACGCTATAGCGCCCTGTTCCCGCACCGATATCCAGCAGCCGAATGTTGGATTTCGACCCCGTATCAGAAACACCAGTTCGTTCCCCCGCCTCCTCAAGATACGCATGGATATATTTCATGGAAATACGGTATTCGACTTGTCCATGACGTGAATTTAGCCGCTTTTCCTCATTAAATTTATTATAATATGCCTCAAGTTCTGTCATCTATGCAATCAATACCTCCAGCTTCTTCTGAACGCCGGTGATGATAGGTCCAAGGAAAAATGCCACCAGAATCGTGACAATGCCGACATCACCGCCAAGCACAAAGCCTGCTGCCATAAAACTAATATCCCACAGCATGCGCACAATCTTAAAAGGAAACCGCCTGACATGCCCTGATATGATAAACGGCAGCGCATCATACGGCGAAGATCCAAGCCCTGCGCACATGTAGGCAGCCGCGCCCAGCAAAAAGACGGCAAGGGACGGAAGCAGCAGTATGTAACGGTTTAATACGACTTCAAAAAATCCAGCCGGGAGCAGCAGAGACCAAATCCATTGGAAAAAATCTGAAATATAGCCCAAAAAGCACATATTCCCGATCGTGCCAAAGCCGATCATGCTCAAGTCGTACCTGAGCACAAAGACAAAAGTCACCAGATGGCACAACAACTGGCAGGTGCCAAAGCTAAGCGGCACAAAGTTTGTGACACCCTGTGTCAGACAAGAGCATGGGTCTGTCCCTAAATTGACCGCCCTTAACAGCGACAGGCCTAATCCCTGCGCCATGATGCCGCACAGCATCATAATCATACGGTTCTTAAATTTGGGCGGGCGCACAAAACATTTTTTATGATTGGTATCAAAACTCATAGAAGTTAAACTCCTCCGCCTTTTTGGGCTCTTCTGCGGCTTGTGTTTCCTCCGCTGCCGGCGCGGGCGCAGGATGCTTGACATGAACCTGATCTGTCCGAATGTCAATCACCGGTCCGCCTGTACCGTTGATGTAATCTCCTGTGATCGTCACCTCGCCGATATTGTCATCCTTTGGAATCTCGTACATAATATCAAGCATAAACTCCTCGATGATCGCCCTGAGCGCACGCGCCCCTGTATCCCGCTCTAACGCCTTCTTTGCGATTGCCTCCAGCGCACTGTCGTCAAAAGTGAGCTTCACCTCATCCAGCTCTAAGAGCTTTTGATACTGTTTTAAGATTGCATTCTTAGGCTCTTTTAAAATCTTGATATAGCTTTCTTCTGTGAGGCTGTCCATCGGGCATACAATCGGCAGACGGCCGATAAACTCTGGAATCATGCCAAATTTCTTGATATCCTCGATTGTGACCTTTTTTAAAATATTCGCCTCTTTATCATAGGCGTCCTTGAGCTCCGCATTAAAGCCGATGGAGGACTGTCTGGTAAGTCTCTGCTTGATGATGTCCTCAAGGTCTGGGAACGCACCGCCACAGATAAACAAAATATTTCTGGTATTGATTGTTGTGAGCGGCACCATCGCATTTTTGCTGTTTGCCCCTACAGGCACCTCCACGTCAGAGCCTTCCAAGAGCTTTAACATGCCCTGCTGGACGGACTCCCCGCTCACATCGCGCGAGGTCGTATTCTTTTTCTTGGCAATCTTATCAATCTCATCAATAAATACGATTCCCTGTTCTGCCTTCTCCACATCATTCTCCGCGGCATTCAAAAGTTTGGAGATCACGGACTCAATGTCATCGCCGATATAGCCCGCCTCTGTCAAGGAGGTTGCATCTGCAATGGCAAGCGGCACATCGAGAAGCCTTGCGAGCGTTTTTACCATATAGGTCTTGCCGCAGCCTGTCGGTCCTAGCAGTAATATATTGGATTTCTCAATCTCAATCTCATCCATCGTGCCTGTCGTGACACGTTTATAGTGGTTGTACACCGCCACGGAGATTACTTTCTTGGCATAATCCTGTCCGACGACAAAATCATCGAGCTGCGCCTTAATCTTGTGCGGCGCGGGCAGGTCATTGATGTTAAAGACGGCCTTCTCCTTCTTTTCCTTTGGCTTTTTCTTCTTGAGCTTCTGCCGGTTTGGAATGCCGCCGTCCCCCTGTAAATCCGCAATATTTACAAAGCTGATATTGGGAAACCGCTTCTTTCCATCCTTGGTATTGTCCTTGTCAAAATTAAAGTTTGTATTGTTCAGCATTCCCTGATAATCAAACTGGCTGACCGTGTCCATTGTCTTGTGCATACAGTCTGAGCACACGGAGATATGGTTGGGCAGCTTGAACATTTTGCCCGTCTTGCTTTCCGGCCGTCTGCATATAAAGCATACATCCTCATACTCGCTTTCCTTCTCCTCCTCGCCTGCACTGTCTGTTGTCTTTTTCTCTTCTTTTACTTCTTCCTCCGCTTTGGACTCATCCTCTGTTATGTTCACAATCTCGAGCTCTTCATTGTTGTCAAAGTTGTTGTCTAACATCATGCCCTCCATTTTCCTATCAATCCTCTTTATATTCAAGTATTACCTCAATCGTCCGTTCCTTATATTCACCGTCTTTTAGTCTCATCAGGACAACTTCAACCTCTGTATCTCCTGCATAGTACTCGAGCAGTCCTTGCAGCTCATCCATGCCTGTAATCTTCTCGCCGTCTATGTAAGTGATAATATCTCCCTTTAAGATTCCCGCTTTCTCTGCCGCAGTATCCTCTAGTACATTTGTCACAAACACGCCCTCCGGCATCTCATACCGCGCAGTTGCCTCCTCAATCACATCTGTACCTGCAACGCCCAGAAATGCTCTCTCCTGTGCCGGCACTTTCTTTCGTGTCTCCTTTAGCATCAGCTCTTCAATGATTGGTTTTGCGGTGGAAATCGGAATCGCATAGCCCATTCCCTCGATCACATAGTCTGCAATCTTGCTGGAATTGATGCCGACCACCTCCCCTTTCACATTCAAGAGCGCGCCGCCTGAATTGCCGGGATTGATCGCTGCATCGGTCTGAATCAGATATCCCTGATTGTTCATCTCAAGATCTTCCTCAAACACATTCCTGTTCAGCGCACTGATCACGCCCGTTGTCACAGACTGTCCATAGCCCAGCGAATTTCCGATCGCGATCGCAGGCTCTCCCACCTGAAGGCTGTCTGAATCGCCAAGCGCCGCAATGGAGATGCTTCTGAGTGTTTTGTCCGACATATCATCTAGGAATACGGACACGATGGCAAGGTCATTCTCCGGCGAGGTTCCCTTCACGTACGCCATCGCCTCCCTGTCGTCGATAAACTGCACATATAAATTGTTGTTATCCTGAATGACATGGTAATTCGTCACGATTAAAATCTCTTCGTTACTTTGTGCCACGACAATTCCTGAGCCGTTTGCGCGCTCGTCGTACTCCTCATCATACCAGTAATCATATGCTGTATATTCGTTGGTGATGGACACCACGCAGGGCATTGCGGCCTTTACCACTGCCGTCACATCTGAAAGAACTGCAAGCTCCTTTTCGTCCTGCTCGATGACTTGTACTTGCTCGACCTCGACGGGCTTCTTTTTTTTGCTGCCGCTGGCTTCTTTTGTATCAGATTCCATTTCAGTCTCTATGTCAATATTTATTTCAGTATTTATTTCAGTATTTGTCTCATTTTCTGCATCAGCCTCTGTCTCGTTCTCCGCCTCAGGGTCTGTCTGCGTCTCAAGAGCGGTATCTGTCTCGTTCTCTGATTCATTTTCTGTTTCAGAAGCAGCTTCCTTCTTTGGCTTTTTCTTGGATTTGGACTCTGATTCTGTCTCTATTTCATCTTCTGACTCCGTCTCATCTGTTGTCTCTGTCTCTTCTTCCTTCTCCTCAAAACGCGGCTTCTGCGGCACTTTTCCAAAATCAAAAGGATTGTTGTTGGAAGCCTCCGTGACACCGCCGCTGGCATTTTGCTCATCGACATGGATTTCTACCCGGTCAAGCCACGCTGGCTGCGTGTTGCCTGTGCCGCCTAAGAGTTTGTAGGCGGCATATCCCCCGCCCAGTGCATACACCCCTGCAAACACGGTACACCCCAGCGTCACCATAATATTCTTAAACGTTGATTTTTTCTTTCCCATACCCTCGCGTCTCCTTCACGCCCTAAATTCAATCCTACTCGACTGTCACGGATTTTGCAAGATTCCTCGGCTTATCCACATCGCAGCCCTTTCCGACCGCCACATAATAGCCAAATAGCTGTAGCGGGATAATCGCCAGTGAATTTGTAAAATACTGGTTTGTCCTCGGTATATAAATCACGTAATCGGCTGCCTTCTCAATCTCCGTGTTGCCTTCATTGGTGACTGCAAGCACAAATGCCCCTCTCGCCTTCACCTCAACCATGTTGCTGAGCGTCTTTTGAAACAGGTCATCCTGTGTGGCGACAGCCGCAACAAGTGTTCCCTTCTCAATCAAAGAAATCGTGCCATGCTTTAACTCCCCTGCTGCATACGCCTCTGAGTGGATATAAGAAATCTCCTTGAGCTTGAGCGACCCCTCCATAGAAATCGCATAGTCCACCCCTCTGCCGATAAAAAATACATCCTTTGCCCCGATATAGCGGTTTGCAAAGCGCTGGAGCCGCTGCTTGTTGGATAACAGCATCTCGATCTGCGCCGGAAGCCGCTTCAAATCCTCTATCATGCCAAGAAATGACGCAGGTTCGAGCTTTTCCCGCACCTTGGCAAACTTCATGGCAAGCAGATAGAGCGCTGTCAGCTGGGCGCTGTATGCCTTCGTTGTGGCGACGGCAATCTCTGGTCCTGCCCATGTATACATCACGTTATCTGCCTCTCTGGCAATCGAGCTGCCCACCACATTGACAATGCCCAGCACCTTGTGGCCAAGCTGCTGCGATTCCCTGAGCGCCGCAAGAGTATCTGCGGTCTCTCCTGACTGGCTGATCACGATAACCATCGTCCCTTCCTCCAAGATCGGTCTGCGGTAGCGAAACTCACTCGCCACATCTACCTCCACAGGGATTCTCGCAATTCCCTCAATGACATATTTTCCTGTCACACCCGCGTGGTAGGCAGAACCGCACGCCACAATAAAGATTTTGCGGATTGCGCGGATCTCCTCCTCGGACATATTCAGCTCTTCGATCACAATATCGCGGTCCTTGATGCGGGGGCTGATGGTATCCGTCACGGTCTTTGGCTGCTCATACATCTCCTTTAGCATAAAATGCTCATAACCGCCCTTTTCCGCAGCGTTGGCGTCCCACTCGATTGTGACAGACTGCTTGGTGAGCTCCTCCTCATCTACGGTATAGAAATGCATGTGGTCAGCGCGCAGGCGGACCACCTCCTGATTTTCGATAAAGTAGACCTTTCTGGTATACTTGAGCAGTGCAGGCACATCGGACGCGATAAAGCAGCCATCTTCGTTCTGTCCGACAATCAGCGGGCTGTCCTTCCTGACTGCAAAAATCTGGTCGGGGTGCTCTGCAAACATGATGCCCAGCGCATAGGACCCCTGTACGCGGTGCATAACCTTTGTGATCGCCTCCAATGGATTTCCCTTATAATAATAATCAATCAGATGCGCCAGCACCTCCGTGTCCGTATCGGAGACAAACGTGTAGCCCTTTGAGAGCAGTTTTTCTTTTAACGGCAGATAATTCTCTATAATTCCGTTATGGACGACTGCGATCGTCTCCCCGGCATTATAGTGCGGATGGGAGTTGGCATCGCTTGGCGCGCCGTGTGTTGCCCATCTGGTATGTCCGATTCCGATCGTACCCGGCATCGTCGCTCCGCCGTGTGTCAGCTCCTCAAGCACCTTGAGCCTTCCTGCGGATTTCTTGATCTGAATCTGTTCCCCGTCAAACACTGCCATTCCCGCAGAGTCGTATCCTCTGTACTCCAGCTTCGAAAGCCCCTCCAAAATCACCGGCGCCGCCTGATGTTTTCCAATATACCCCACAATTCCGCACATAGTTATATCCTCCAATATATTTTATTCGTCCCAATAGCTTCTGCTTGCACTGCACCACCTCACCAGAGGCACCGGCAGGCTTCTGTAGTGTTTTCCCAGCTTATATCCTATAAATTTACAGCCGCTTGACAAGATCAGATACGGTATTTGTATCCATTTCCTTGTCTTTTCCAGATGTCTAATTGTATTTTTGATCAGTCTCGCACCCTCATTCTCGGACGACACCACCTCAAACACCTCCGGGTGGTCTGCCTGCGATACGCCCAAGTCAAAATTCCGGTGAAACTGCTGCATACAGGTATAATTGTGCGAATGGCGCACTTTTGCCTCCGCCGCATAGGCGATGCAGCAGCCTGCCATGACGGCATGTCCCGCATAGACCATATCTTCATTAAAAATTGCCTTCTTGACAAATCCGCCAATGTGCTCGTAGATTTCGCGGTTATACGCCGCACATACATTCGAGCAGAAAAATGTCTTGATGCCGAGTCTGTCCAGATCTGCCGCCGATTTCACAAAGGATTTGTCAGGATAGTTAAATGCCCTTGTGTAGCGCTCGATCTCACGGCAGTTTGGATAGGGGAGCTGTCTGGCATACGCTGCCGCGATGTCCTCCCGCTCTGTGAGCGCCTCCACCAGCCGCTGTATCAGCCAGTCATCTTCCGGCATCGCATCCTGTGTCATGCACACAAAGATATCTGCCTTTGAGTACTGCACTGCCTTCGCTCTCGTTCTTCCGTGATCAAACTCCCGTTCTGAGAGATGATGAATCTCGATATTTTTGTATTTTTCCAGAAATCCCGTCCCGTAAAAAAGGTTGTAAAAATACCGTTCTTCGGTATTCATGATAATAATTTTCCGTATGGGATATCTCTGCTTCTCCAATGCCTCGATCAACTCCATGACCTGCCTGCCGGGCTTGTATGTCAACAGTATGGCGTCAACACTGTACTGCATTTCTATCCCCCCATTCCACGCAAAGGTGCTGTGCACTGCCCTGCATAGCACATATGCCAAAAAGGAACCGGTTTCGGTTCCTGATCGGCTCCTCTATTCTCCATTATAACTGATTCCTGTGTCAGATGCAATGCGCTGACTGCACTTATCCACCGTAGTAGATGGTGTATACTCCTGATCTTCGAATAAAAATTCGTGCAGCAGAATGACATTCTGTTTGAGATCAACCGGTACTACCACGCTGGCATTCCCGACATGCCCGTTCATCTTGACATGGTCGCTGAACGGGAAACCGGAGGTCTCACCAATCTCATAGCTTGCGATGTCTGCAAGCAGCGACAGGATTTCCGGCAAGTCAAGCGATGTCTTGATCTCGCTGCACACCGCCGTCGCAATTTTGTCGAGCGTCGCCGGATTGAGCGTCATTGCTTTCTTTGCCATCAGTGTGAGCACTGTCCGCTGCCGCTCGGTTCTCGCGCCGTCTCCGCCGACATAACGGATACGGCAGTACGCCGTCGCCTGAAGTCCGTTGAGCTTCTGCATACCAGCCTTGGTGACTGGCGTGTAGTCCACGCCGGGCGTCGCGGTATAATTGGGCTCGCCTGCGGCATTGAGATCGCCTGTCGGTTTTCCAACCATCGAGATCTGATAGCTGTTCAGATACGGAATCTCCTCCTCTGTCACATTGATCTCAATGCCGCCAACAGCATCGACCGTCTTGATCACCGCCTCGAATCCCACCGTGACAAAATCTGTGATATCAAGATCGAGATTCATATTGAGCATACCGATCGCCTGCTTTGAGCCGCCCTTTGCGTAGGCGGCATTTGCCTTGCTGTACTTGTCATTCGTCATATTGAGCCACGTATCACGGTAAACGGATACCAGCTTGACCTTCTTCGTGTCCTGATTGATAGATGCAATCATAATAACATCAGTACGTGTGTTCTTATCTAATTCCTGATCCCGCGAATCGACGCCGAACAGCGCAATATTCCTGTACCCCTTCATATTGCTGGTTCCTTGGTCAATCTTGTCGATGACCGCGTCATTGATAAAGACATCTTCCCGCTTAATATCAACATACTGAATCGTCTGCGCCTTCTTCACTGCCCAGAGCGCCCCCACCAAGATCAGCAGCAGAAAAATTTCTGCCACAAACATCACGATTTTTCTCCGCTTTTTCTTTGCCGCCTGATCCGGCGTCAAATTCTTTGGCGTTTTCCTTGGTCTGCCTTTTGCTGGTGCCTGCTGCCTGCGTTCCGGTCTGGTGTTTGCCCGCTGTTGTCCGTCTGCGGCCTGCCGTCTTGGCTGTCCTGCCGGCCTTGCCTGGCCGCTGACGCGTCCTGCACCGTCCGCTCTCTGCGGCCCTGCGGGTCTTGGCTGTCCTGCGGGTCTTGGCTGTCCTGCGGGTCTTGCCTGTCCGGAAGTTCTTGGCTGCCCGCTTGGGCGCGGTCCTCCTGCCGCTCTTTGCGGCCCGTCCACTGCCTGCCGCCTTGGCTGGCCTGCTGGTCTTTGCGGTCCGCTGGCGCGTCCTGCACCGTCCGCTCTCTGCGCTCCCGTGGGTCTTGCCTGTCCAGACGGTCTTGGCTGTCCGCCGGCACGCGGCGTACCGTCCGCTCTCTGCGGCCTGCTGGGTCTTGGCTGCCGCTCACCGGTTGGCATTCTCCTTATATTACTGTTTTTGTTGTTATCATTTTCTTGCATTTTATCCACTCTCCTATGATGAATAGGTTTTAATAGGCATTTTTATTGATAAACCCTCTAAAAAAAGTAAGAAATAAGATCTTCATATCAAATGCCATAGACCAGTTCTCAATGTAGTACAAGTCATACTCAATCCGCTTCTTGATCGACGTATCCCCCCTGTATCCATTGACCTGCGCCCAGCCTGTGATTCCCGGACGCACCTGATGCTTTATCATATACCTAGGTATTTCCTCCCTGAATTTCTCAACAAAAAGAGGCCGTTCCGGGCGTGGGCCAATCATGCTCATATCGCCTTTGAGCACATTAAATAGCTGCGGCAGCTCATCAATGCTGGTGCTGCGCAGAAGCCTGCCCACCTTTGTGACTCTCGGATCATTTTTGACCGTCCAGCCTTTCTTCTCTTCCGCATCACTCTGAACCTCCATGCTGCGGAATTTGTACATCTGAAATGGTTTGTTGTGCAGCCCGACACGCTCCTGCTTAAAGATGAGCGGGCCTCTGCTTGTCACCTTCACCGCAATCGCAGCCGTCAGCATGAACGGGGAGCACAGCACAATCGCTGTGAGCGCACCCGCGATATCAACCAGCCGCTTCATCAGCATATTTGCCATATTATTTAACGGCACCCTGCGGATATTGACCACCGCAAGCCCATCCAAATCCTCCAGATACGGTCTGCTTGGTATGACACTATTATAGTCCGGTATAAACTTGGTATGCACCCCCGACTTTTCACAGAGCTTGACGATCGCTTCGAGCCTGTCATAATCCGACAGCGAGAGCGTGATGCCAATCTCGTCCAGCTGATTGTCTGTCAGGACGGTCTGGAGGGTATCAATCTCTCCTGTCACCCGGACGCCTTTATAGACAGCGCCCACCGGCACATGGTCATCCAGTATGCCGCACACCTCATATCCCCACTCGGGATTCGCCTTGATTTTGTTTATATACTCTTCACCTGCGCGCGAGTATCCCACCAATAAAATATGCTTGACATTGTAGCCCTTCCTGCGCATTCTGCGAAGCCCGTACCTGACAGACTTGCGCATCAGCGATTCTGCTACAATGTTAATCCCATAGAAAACACCAACCATTCCTCGTGAGAAATCTGGTATATTGATGGCATAAAGCACGACCATGACTGCCAAAAGCCCAACTGTGTTTGCCTTTATAATGTTAAAAATCTCGTAAATCGTCTTAGCAGTACGCTTTGACGAATACAGATCAAATGTATTGTACAAAATCAGATATCCCGGCACAATGGCAGCCAGTGCGGCAAAGTACGTCTCCACTGACAAAATACCTATGCCGGGGTCGTTCTCCTTCACATATCCGCTGAGCCACAAAAACCAAGAGAACCAGTAAGCAGCCGCTATGACCATTGCATCGAGCAGAACCAGCAGTTTATTAAAATACTTCTGATGATCTCTTATCAATTTTCTCACCCTTATTCCAATGGAAAGAATTTAACTCATTTCATTCTACAATATTTGAGCCAAAAGTACAACTTATTTTTTACTCATGCAAAAAGTCTGAACAAATTTCTCCATAGATCGAACTGTACCGACACGTAATTTCCTATCCTGTGCCTGTCGAATTTTTGTCTGTGCCGTCTCCCGCAGGGACTTGCAGAGAGCCTGATTCCCTGAACCAGCCCTGACACATAGTCCCGTCCCATTCCTTTTCTTGCAAAAAAAACCGTTTTGATCAAAAATCCCATGACAAGAAACGGCAGATTGAGCAGAATCTGTAAAGCGGGCATATTTTTATAGATCAGATAGACGCTGTTTCTCGATGCCAGCTTCGTCTTGAAGGTGTTGTAGCGGGAACCGCTCGCCGCACTCCCAGCATGGTATACTATAGAGTTTGCCGCAAATTTGTTTCTATATCCATAAATTTTTGCCCTGTAGCCAATGTCTATATCCTCAAAATAGGCAAAATGTTCTTCATCAAACAATCCTACCTTTGTTTCTTCCAGCAATTCCCTGCGGTAGATTGCAGCCCCCGCACACGCTGCAAAAATATCACAGTCCTTCTCATAGCGGGCGGGCGCCTTTCCCTTGCCTCTGGCAAATGCCCAGCCAAGCGCACAGTAATAGTCTCCCGCATCATCTACTTTGTCCCTGTCATACAAGGAGATCAGTTTTGCAGCGGCAGAAAAAAGCTTCTTATCTGCATCGTTGTCCATCACCTTCTCAAGCTCATGGACAAACGAAAAATCTGCCCGCGTGTCATTGTTGAGCAGGATTACATACGGCGTGGCGCTCGCACGAATGCCCTGATTGACGGCGTGGCTAAAGCCCGTATTCTGCTCATTAACAATCAGACGCACCTGCGGAAACTGGTCCCGCACCAGCTCCATGCTGCCGTCCGTCGAGGCGTTATCCACCACGACCACCTCAATCTCCTTTGTCGTCCCGCCGTACAGACTTTCGAGACATGCCTGAATATACTTGCTTCCATTATAGTTTGGTATCACAATCGTTGATTTTGTCATTGTCACAATTTCCTCACACACACGGGGTCCAAAAGCAGTCTCGCACCCTTTTTGACAAGCGCGCTGCCAAGCGCTTCCCCTAGCCTTGCAAGCTGTGCCTCCCCGTCCGCAGCGCGCTCTAAATCCTGTATCCACTGCGGCAGCTCTTTCTTTTCTGTGCACAGTGTGCTCTCATACGGCTGCCCTGTGACTGCCTCGTAAACGTCCTGATATGCCTTATTGACCGCCATATTTCTCAGGTCGAGCGCACTTGTATTTTGATACAAATCCATGCGGTTCATATACCCTGCATACAATAACGGCTGTCCTTGATAGATGCCCGACGCCACCTTGCCGTGCCGCGCGACAAAACCGCCCACGGCGGCTACATCAGGCCGGTGTGTCAGCACATGATCCCTGTATTCAATGCGGTAGAAGCCCAGATGTTTGTTGTGGCGAACCTCCGCCTTCCAGCCCATGCGCTGCGCGAAATCCACCAGCGCCTTTTTTCCCGCCTCGTAGGCATACATCTTGCTCTGGGGATTGTCCGCCGTGGAATTTTCGTGGCAGCGCCAGTGGTACAGCACCTTGGGCACATGCACGATGCAATCCTCCACGGACTCCGCCTCCTTGTTTCCCTTTTCTCTGATGAGGAGGCTGCTCACAATCCTGAGAATCAGATCATAATCCTGTGAGCCGTCGTATTCTTTTCTGATTTCAAGTTTTCGGAGCACGTCTGCGCGAACGGCCATAAAATGACAGATGTAATTATTGGTTAACAGCAAATCCAGATTAAAATCCAGCTTGAAATGCGGGTCATAAAAATGGGTGCCTGACGCATCACACTTATCTTCATCCGAGTACGCCAGTATCGGCTTGCGCTCACGGACGGCACGCGCCATCTCATACAGCGCGTCCGCAGTCAGAAGGTCATCATGGTCCAGCAGTCCATAATAATCCCCTGTGGCGAGCTGTATCGCGCGGTTTGTGTTCTCTGCAATTCCATGGTTTTCCTCCAGCTTCACATACCGTATGCGGGCATCCTCATACCTGCGCACGGTCTCATGGACAACTTCCGTGGCGCTGCCATCGGCGATGACCAGCTCCCAGTTTTCATAAGACTGTCCGAGACAGCTTTCAATCAATGCCTCCATATACACGCGCTGCGTCTCGTATGCCGGTACGAGAATCGAGAATTTGAGCGCTGACGCCTGACTGTCCGCCCGCTGCCTCTCCAGCGCCAAAGCGTCCGGCGCCTGATACGAATAATCCGCGTAATACTTTGCCGTCACACGCTCCCACGCCGCGACCACCGCCTCCCCGTATCCGTTTTTCTTACTGTAATTTATTGTCTTTTTAATATTCTGTGCCAGTGACATCGCTTTCCCCCATGTCCTATTCCTACTGCTGTTTCTACGCCTCTTCTTTCTTTTCCAAAAAAATCTTCCTGCTGATAAAGTTGTAAACCATTACGATCGCTGTCGCGATGACCTTCGCCCCCGTGTAGGCAAGGTCATAGTTTAACAATCTCTGCAAAAACGCGATATTGTCGTAAACCGGACCTACGCAGAACCAGATGATGAGCGAATTCAGCCCCAGCCCGATCACGCTCAGGACAATAAACGCCACAAACTCCTTCCTGCGGTCAAGATCATCCTTGCGCTCAAAGACAAATTTAAAACTCAGGATATAATTTATCACGACGGAAACTGTAAACCCCAGCGCAGAGCCTGCCATTGATGCCGCCTTAAAGACTTCATCGCCGCCCAGTTTCACGATTATTTTCATCACCGATAGACCAATAACATAGTCGATGCCAAAGCAGATGACACCCACGATACCGAATTTCATAATCTGTGCATATAATTTTTTCATGCAGCTTCTCCTATATTTTTCTCATTTTCTTACGAAATGAAACCAGACGGTTTGTGCCAACCGTCCGGTTTCATGGTCATCCATTATTCTTCAATGACTGCCTTCACCTCATTGGTCAGAGCCTCTACCCTCTTCTGGGCATCTTCAAGGCTGGTTCCCTTCACGCCCATGTAGAATTTAATCTTTGGCTCTGTGCCGGAAGGTCTTGCACAGCACCATGAATCATTGGTGAGGTCAAAATAGAGCACGTTGGACTTCGGAAGCCCTGTAGGATAGGTCTTTCCTGTCTCAAGCTCTGTGATCACATCATTTTCATAATCTCTCACGCGCACCACCTGAAGCTCGCCAAACTGCTTGGGCGGATTGTTCCTGAACTTATCCATCAGCGCCGCAATCTGCTTCGTACCGTCGATGCCCTTCATGGTGATCGCATACTGTGTCTCTTTGTAATATCCATATTTCTCATAGATTTCAAGCATCATGTCATACAGGGTCTTTCCGTTCTTCTTGCACCATGCAGCAACCTCGCACAGACACATTACCGCGACAACGGCGTCCTTATCCCTTGCATGTGTTCCCGCAAGGCAGCCATAGCTCTCCTCAAGACCAAACACATAGTTGTTCGAGCCTGTCTGTTCAAACAGCTTAATCTGCTCGCCGATAAACTTAAAGCCTGTGAGCACCTCGATGAGCTTCACGCCATACTCTTTTGTGATCGGCGCTGTCATGTTTGTGGTGACGATCGTGGTCACAAGCGCTGGATTCTCAGGCATGGTTCCTGTTGCCTTGCGCTCTCTCAAAATGTACTCTGCAATCAGCATACCTGACATATTGCCTGTAAACGCCTTGTACTCTCCGCTCTTCGTATCCAGTGCGTAGATGCCAAGTCTGTCCGCATCCGGGTCTGTCGCAAGCACGATATCTGCATTTTTTTCTTTCGCAAGCTTCAAGGCATATGTAAATGCCTTCGGGTCCTCTGGATTTGGATAATCCAATGTGGTAAACTTCGGGTCTGGATTCTCCTGCTCAGGAACAACATACACATTCTTGAAGCCAAGCTCGGACAAAATTCTTCTAACGGGCTTATTTCCTGTGCCGCAAAGCGGGGTGTACACAATCTTGATATCATCTGCAACTGCCTGAATCACATCGGGATGGATAATCTGCTTCTTTAACTCTGCCATATATGCATCGTCAATCTCTGCGCCAATCACCTGATACAAGCCGGCGTTAATTGCCTCCTGCTTGTCCATCGTCTTTACGGTGTGGTAGTCTGTCACTGCCTTCACCTCGCCGATGATGTCTTTGTCCTTGGGCGCTGTGATCTGTGCGCCGTCCTCCCAGTATACCTTGTAGCCGTTGTACTCTGGCGGATTATGGCTCGCTGTGATGACAATACCGGAGATGCAGCCGAGTGTTCTCAGTGCAAACGAGAGTTCTGGCGTCGGCCGGAGCGACTCAAACACATATGCCTTGATGCCGTTTGCTGCCATACAAAGCGCTGCCTCGTCTGCAAATTCGGGTGACATGAAACGTGAATCGTATGCGATCGCAATTCCTTTGCTCTGTCCGTTATTTTTGATAATATAGTTCGCCAGACCTTGTGATGCCTTTCTCACAGTGTAGATGTTCATGCGGTTTGTACCCGCGCCAATCACACCTCTGAGTCCGCCAGTACCAAATTCAAGCTCCTTGTAAAAACGTTCCTCGATCTCACTCTCATTGTCCTTAATCTTTAAGAGCTCATCCTTTGTTGTCTGGTCAAAGTAATCATCACTCAGCCAGAAGTTAAATTCATCCATAAAACCCATACTGCTACCTCCATATAAATTCAATATAATCAGTGCGTTGTCAATTTGCACTACGTTCCATATCCATTAAACCAAAAAATTGGAAATTTTTCAAGATTATAAGCAAATTTAACCAAATTTAATCCATTTTTTATGATACATCTATCCTCAGCGAATAATCACTGTGGTCCAGCGAAAAGTTTGGATTGTAATACGGGTCCCCCTTTGCGAGCTGCTCCTTCCAGCGCTCGCGGAACAGCAAGGACTCCTCCTCGTAGCGCGCCGCCTTCTGTTCATCCACAAGATCGCTGCCGCGCGACGCCGACTCAAAATGATACAGCTCGGCAAACGGCGTAAAGACATTCAGATAACCTTTTTCCCGGATACGCAGACAAAAATCCACATCGTTGAGCGCCACCGCAAACGCCGCATCAAGCCCGCCGAGCGCGTCATACAGGCTCTTTCGCACCATGAGGCAGGCGCCTGTCACCGCGGACACATTCTGCGCATAGCACAGCCGCCCCATATAGCCGAGATTGTCATAGTTGATTTTATAGTGGGTGTGTCCTGCCGTGCGGTGTGCGCCAAGCCCGATGACCACGCCCGCATGCTGGATTGTCCTGTCTGCGTAATAGAGCTTTGCGCCGACGGCGCCTACGTCGGGACGCTGGGCATACATCAGCATCGCCTCAAGCCAGTTCATCGAGATCACCTGTGTGTCATTATTTAATAACAGCAGATATTTCCCTGTGGCAAAGCCTGCGCCGAAGTTGTTAATCTTGGCATAGTGAAATTCCCCTTTGTAGGTAACAACCGTTATGTTCTTCTGTTGTTTCAGCGTGTCATAATACGCAAACACCGCCTTATCCGTACTATTATTTTCTATTATTATAATTTCATAATTACTGTACGTGCTGCGCTCCTGAATGGAATGGATACAGCGCCTTAAATCCTCCAAATGGTCCTTGTTCGGTATCAGAATCGAGATTCTGTCCTCACTTAATATTTCATATTTTATTTCAAAAATGGTGTCAAATGCCCGCGTGCTCTTGATCTCAAAATTCTTGAATCCGCACCGCGCAAGATGGTCTGCAACCGCCCCCTTTGCCGCCGCGATCGCATAGGGTTTTGCACTGATGTCGCTGGCGGTGCTCGCCTTGTGCGAACGCCAGTAATACAAAAGCTTGGGCACATGCACGACCTTGCGGGCGCTGCTGGTCAGCCGCAGTATCATGTCATGGTCCTGACTGCCGTCAAAACCGCTGCGAAACAGCTCTGTCCCCTCCAGAAGCCTGCGTGAAAACACACTAAAATGACAGATGTAATTGTTTGCCCTGAGATTGTCCGGTGCAAAGTCCGGCTTAAAGTGCAGTGTAATCATATTGTTGATGCTGTCGCCCTTAAAGGTCGTCTCGTCACAGTAGAGGTAGTCCGCCCCCTGCTCATTGATCACCTTCACATACTCATACAGCGCAGACGGGTGCAGCACATCATCATGGTCAAACAGGCCGATATACTCGCCGGTCGCCATTGTATAACACTCGTTTGTATTCTTGGAGATTCCCCCGTTTTCTGCGAGCTTTTTATAGATGATGCGCTTGTCTTTTTCGCAGTATTCCTGACAGCGCGCCCCCACACCGCCATGTGCGTCGTCAGAACCGTCTGCCAGACAAAGCTCCCAGTTTTGGTAGGTCTGCCGGAGCACGGACTCAATCATCTCGTCAAGAAACTTGATCGGTGTATTATAAAGTGGTACCAAGATACTGATTTTGACCATCTTGTCAAATTTGGCATTTCGCTGCTGCGCTTCCTGCTCCGGCGTGGGAAAGCTCGCTGTACCGTGAAGTTTTTTCGCCTCCGCCTCGATTTTTTTCTGTTTTAATTTCCGGGCAATTCCTTTCGGCCCGCCCAGATTCCGCACGCGCCTGTAATTGCGCAGCCCCCAGTGCATCGTCTGGCGCAGAGGCTTCGATGCCTTCCACAGGGGATTGTTCTTGATGCGGTCAAGCTGGAACTGCAAAGAATCCGCCTCGTTCTTTGCATCTGCAAGCCGTCCTGCGAGGGACGCCGCGCGCGCCTTCTCCTGCTCATACGCCTGTTTATAGAATTGCACATCCTGCACTTCCTTATTCTGCTCTCTGCCTAGATTGTCAAAATTATCATTTGCCATGACGCCTCACACCTTTCTGGTATTGATATCCGATTTATATTTATATTTCGAGCCTGGCCTGCTCACCCTTGTCATCTGTCGCCCACAATAGCAGCTTTTCATGAAATAAAACCGCAAGCTTGTAACAGCCCCGTCTCAAATCACGCGTTTCAAACCGCACCTGTATGCCGGACAGCGCCACCTGCGCCGTCTTTTGATCTGCCGCAAAGGCTTCTGCCACGTCCTCGCGGAGCTTTGGCGGTATCTCAAATAAATAGACCGCCTCCGCACTGCACAGGCACAATTTTCTGGAAATCCCTGCATTGCTGCGCGCCCGCTGCAGGCACCACCCGTTGACTGTCACAGTCTGCTCCTCCTGCCCGATGCTGTCAATATGCGCCATCAGCAGATGATACCCTGTCACCCTGTCATAAAGTTTTCCCAGAATGCCAGCCCTTCCATGCCACCCCAGAAGCTTTTTTATGCCAGAGACCGCCATCTGGCTTGGCGCGGCAAGTTTATCACACGCATACAAATAATTTGCAGTATAGTCTGTATCGCGCTTCCACTGTACCAGATGGGGACTGTAAAAAGGGTCCCACGCCCGAAATGCCTGATACTGCGCATACAGCCTTGCCTTCTCGTCTGCCAGCCGTTTTCGCTTTTCCGGCGCTTTGTCCTGCCCTCTGCTGAGGGATTCATGATGAATCAGCACCGCCTCATTGACCTGTACATTAAAGTAGCCGGACTCGTACAGCCGAAAACAGAGCGCCACATCATTGTACGCCACTGCAAAGGACTCGTCAAAACCGCCTGCCTCGTCAAACACGCTTTTTCTGACCAGCATACACGCCGCCGTGACCGCCAGCATATCATAGTTTACCGTGTTATGCCCATGATACAGGCAGCCTGTGTCCGCCATGCCGCCAAGCTTGTGCGCCGGCCCGATGCCCATGTTCGTAATCCCGGTATGCTGGATTCTGTACTGTGCCTTCTCATTTTGTGCAGATGAATCAAACGGCTTTGGATAATACAGCTTTGCCCCGACCGCGCCGACATGCTGCCTGCGCGCATAATCCATCATACGCGCAAGCCACTGCGCGCCCTCCTTGGTATCCATGACCTCGATATCGTCATTGAGAAACAATAGAAAACTGCCTGACGCCGCCCGTGCCCCGCTGTTGCACATCGCCGAGAAATTAAATGGCCCCGCTTCATACAGATACAAAATCTCTAGTCCCGGCTTCCTGTGCGCCGCCTCCTTGAGCAGCCTTTCCACCTCTTTGCGCTGCGCCGTGCTGCTGCCGTTATCCACAAGAATCAGCTCATACCTGTCATACGCGGTGTACGCTGTCAGGGTTTCCAGACACCGCTGTAATATTTTTGCATTGTCCTTGCTGGGAATGATGACAGATACCAGCTCTTGCGGCACAATTGTTTCTGATTTATATTGTTTATATAGATTTTTGAGCTGCCCTGCGCATTCCAGACAGTCAGCAGACGCCAAGCTGTCATTGGTGTACAGCACCTTTGCAAGATGCACCACCTTTCCAGCCTGCGCAAACTTATGTTCCGACAAGGCTTCCCTAAAAATCCAGTACACCAGCTCATAGATGCTGATGCCGTCTCCATGTTCTTTTGTCATTTGCAAAAGCGCACCGCCCCGCACTGCAAAGACACTGCCCAGATAAAAAAAGGAGCACAGTGTATCCAGTGAAAAATCAGGTTTAAACCAAGGCGCCCCCCGGTAGGTGCCATTTGTCCTGTCCTCATAGCATGCCGCTGCTGCCTCGGAAGCTGAATCTATGCCGTAAAGCGCGCGCAGGCTGCCGCGGTAATCCTCGTCTGCATAGACCAGCACTGTCCCCGCATTCTTATGAAAAGCTTCCGCAATCACGGCCGGGGCATTGGGGGTCAGGCTGCCGCCTGTCCGCGCAAATAAGTAAATTTTTTCTGCATTGAAGGCGCCATACCCCGACACACTGTCCATACACGAAGAAAAGGGAAGCGTGCATATCTGCTTCCCTGCATCTGGTCTGTCAATGGTCCACTCCTCTTGCTGCTGCGCGTTCAGCCATTGCAGATAGGGTGTCCTCTGTGCAAAAAGTTCCTGTTCATACATACGTTCATACGTCTTATCTCTCATTTACTTATTCTCTCAATCAACTGTCAGCTTTTTCTCCATGCTTCGATACAGCCGTTGTCTGGAGCAGCCATCTTTGGCTGTCAGCCACAGCTCGTAGGTGCCGGGCGGCAGCGCCCCCTCCATAATCCAGTTGCAGAAGCCTGTCATCAAGACATTTGTCTCGTCGGGCAGAATCGCCGCCACATCTTTGCGGTACCGCTTCTGCACTGGCATCGCCCACACCTTGCCCGCACTGTTGACCAGAAGGAGTTTGAACGCATAGCGGGCATTGTCCGCCCCGGGCACATACGCCCAGCCCTTGATCAGATAATACGGCTTTTCCTTCTTCTGAAAATGCTCCTTGCCGCATTCCTCCACCGAAATCATGATCGCCTGATTCATGGTTTCCGGTGCTGGAAGCCGTTCTCCCTCCGCAAGCGGCGGCTCTGTTTTGACCACATCAGTCAATTCATATCCCTCAAGCCAGCGGCAGAGATACTCCGAATCTCCACTGTTTAACAGCGTACCGATAAACGGGTCCTGCCTGTACAGCGCGGAATGCCTGCTGTACAGCGTATCCTTCTCTGCCGTCAGGCGCTTTAGCTTCCGCTCATCTTTTAGATCATCACCGCGGCTGAGCGACTCATGGTGATAGAGCACCACATCATTGCGCTGGACATTGTACAAGCCGCGGCTGTGCAGCCGAAAGCACAAATCCACATCATTGTACGCCACTGCCAGCCCTTCATACAATCCCTCCATCTCAAGAAAACGCGCACGGCGCATCAGCAGGCACGCCGCAGTAACGCCGACCAGATCATACACAAAGCGGTTTCTTCCATAATAATAGGACACGTTATCGTCCAGCAGCTTGAGCTTATGGCCGGGTCCGGAGATGGTGTTGGTGATGCCCACATGCTGTATCAGCGTCGTCCCCGGATACAAAAGCTTTGCGCCGACCGCACCGACATGCGCAAGCGACGCCTGACCAACCATTCTCGTCAGCCAAGAGGACTCAAAAACCTCCATATCGTCGTTGAGCAGCAGCAGATACGTTCCTTTTGCCCGCTGCGCCCCAAGATTGCACATGCATGAAAAATTAAAGTCCATCGGCTGATAGAGATAGTCAAACGGACATTCCTGCCGGAACGCCTCCAGCGTACTGCGCACCGTCCCGGCGCTGCCATTGTCCACGACAATGATTTCATAATTCGGATAGGCGGTGTGGCGCTGAATCGAGCGGATACACTGCATCAGTACCTCTGGGTTGTCCTTTGAGGGAATGACAATGCTGACCAGCGGCGTATCCGGCAGACTGTACACTGGATAGGTGATGCCCGCTGCCGCATCCAGCGCCATCTCGGCATGAATCCCTCGTCTAGCAAACGCCCGTTCTCGAATCGAGTCATATGCAGCGCCCACACCGATAAAATCCGTCTCGTGCATGAGCGTCTCCTCGATTTCTGCCCGGTTTTTTCCTGTTCTGTATGCATGAAATAAGACTTTCTCAAGATGCCCCGGACAGTGTTCTCCCTCCGACGCCTTGAGCACAAAATCATAGATATTCTTGCGGTAGTCGTCGTCACCAAGCCATTCAAGTCCCAAAAATGCCGCCCTGCGCACCGCAAAGACATTGCCAAAATAAAGAAAAGAAAGCAGTGTGTCCGGCGACCACATCGGTTTTGTCCACGGGAAAATCCTGTGCGCACTCTCGTCCTCTGGCAGCGCCTGCTCCTCTGGCAGCATCCATGTGTCCTCATCTGCGTAGACAATATCCACATCTGCATGCACCTCAAAATACTGTGCAAACTCAGCAGCTGCCCTGTCTGCAAGCCTGCCCGCCTCCGACACAAACAAAATGTAATCCTGTCTGAGCGCTGCGAGGGAGAACGTCCGCCCGCACTTCTCCAGATACACGACGCCAACGGCATTCTTGGCAGTAGCCGGACTGCCCTGCTCAGTCTCTTTTACCCACGCCAGATACGGCTCGGTCTGGCAGCGCAGCTCACGCTCATACTCCTCTATGCATTTTCTGTACAACCTGCCCTGTATGGCATCTTTGATCTTCCCTAACATTCTATCCCCGCTCTCTCCATCTGAGCTTTATTTTTATCTGAATTTTATTTCAGTCTGGTTCTTAAAAACGACTTTGTCCTCGTGACCAGCCCTTCTTTTGTCTCCTGCGTTGCAAGCTGGCTGGCAAGCGGCTGCGGCAGCTCCAGCACATCCATATCCACACTCAGATGCCCGCCTCCCGTCACCTGAATGACAAAATTGGGGTCTCCATTGTCAAACACCACCCAGCCGCACGCCTGCCACACGCCATTTACCTGAATCTCCTCTGTTGTGTACACCCTGCCATTTACCCGAAGCGCACGCAGCTCAACCGCACACGAAAATGAACAGGGGTCAATGCGCACGCCCACAGCGCCCGCCGGAATATCGTACTCAATTGTAAGATACCGTTCCTTGACATAGCAGTCCAGCAGCCTGACAGAATCCTCCTCGCTGAAGCCTTCCCCGTAGTCCACAAAAATCTGTGCCGCATACTGGAGATCCGCATGATTGCAGTATTTGAGCATCCCTTCCAGCGCATACGCCCTGTTGCCAATCAGCTCACGCATACGCTCAGCCGATGCGCGGCTGCCCGTAATGCGCATCTGAAACGCCCGCTCGTCCGCGGCAGCCGCCTTGAGCGCACTGTCTGAGAGTCCCAGCAAATCCTTCATGAGCAGATCTTCGCAGGATTTTCTCGTCTCACCGCCCAATGTATAGTTATAAAAGGCGCGAAACGCAATGTCCGCCGCATCAATATGCTTGTCAAAGGTCCACTCATAGTCAATGATATGCCACCGCCCGCCATCCACAAGAATATTCGGAAAAATAAAGTCAAAATTGCTGACGGCATAAATCTCCTCATTGTAGTGAAGCCAGTACAGATACTCCTCGGCCAGCGCCTTAAAGCCTGCGACATCCGCCCGCCCCAGACATTCGTCCAAGAGCGACTCCAAGGTTCTTCCCTTGCAGAACTCAAAGGCAAGCCCGTTTTGAATATCCGCCTCTATCATTTTGCATTTGTTGATATCAATTTTGGTCCCCTCGTAGCGCTTGGAGAGCTGTTCATACGCGTGCATCGTATTCAGCAGATGCCTGCAGGCCGCCTCCGTGTCCGGCTGCTTCTCCACACGCAAAGTCTCCGGCGTCCTACCGGCAATCGACGTGCGGACCGCCCACCGCGGCACCCGGTCGTTGGAAAATTTCGTGTAGAGGACTTCTGGAATTGCCCCCGCCACCACCAGATAGGAATTGGAAAATAACGGAAATTCTCCCTCCTCTATAATTTCATCGAACACCTGTTTTTCATCAAATAAAAGAACCCGCTCTCTGTCAAAATTTCTCAGATTGTTGCACAGCTCTCCTTTTTTCGGAAGATACGCGTCGGAATAGATGGCTGTCGGAAACTTATAGTCTGGATATGGATAGTAAAATGCATACGACGCAATACCCGCCGACGCGAGAAGCTTTTCAAGCCCATGTCTGGTAAAAGTTCTCGCCGAGCCGCCCTCATGGTATCCCTCAAGTCCCGAGAAATACGTCCCCAGATGATCTTCACGGCAGCCCGCCCAGTACTTGAGTCCGAACTTATTTTCGATTGCAATCACCAGACTTCCCTCTGGCTTGTGATGGCGGTTACAGATTTTCATAAAATCCTCATAGGGCGTTGCCCCGCCAATATACGCCTGCCCATACTCAAAAACCCCGATCAGCAGCACATAGTCATAATCCTCGTCGAGATGCGGCTCAATATCCTTAAAATTGCCGACCATGATCGTGATATTGTCCATGTCACGGTTGCGGTAGGCATTCACCAAGCTGCGCTTTCTCGACAAATCCACACAGGTGACACTGCCCGCCCGCCTTGCAAGCGCGCCTGTGACTGCGCCGCAGCCTGCACCGATCTCAAGAATTTTATCTGTCTTTTTGAAGGGCAGCCAGTCGATGATATTCGACCGCAGCGGTGAGAAATGGTAGAAAACCGGCCAGCTTTTTCTCTCCTCGATGATCTCTGGAAACCGCTCTGGCAGATTGTTCATCGCAATGTCTAACATCTCATCCTCAATCTCGCCATCTGTATAAAAATCCTGCCCCTCATAATAAGTATAATCCAACACTACATTCCCGATTTTTTCCATACGTGCCTGCATATGCCTTCACTGCTCCCCCTGAACCTTTGCATAAGGTATAATCTTATCCGAGTACGATGCTTTTGCGTCCGTGACAGATACCGTGGAATCCATGTCATAATAGCCCACCGTATTCTTGTCCGATACCACCGTCACATCAATCGCATCATAAAGCCTGTGATACACCTTAAAATCATTTCCCTCATAGCCTGTCACGCCAAAGGAAATCAGATACTCACCGCCCTGCAAGGACATTTTCTGTGTAAAGGTTATGTCCTTGACGCTTCCTGCCGTGACCGGCTCTAAAAACGCCTTCTCAAACATTGTATTTGTGCCTGTAATCTCTGTGCCCTTTGCCGTCTTAATCGAGAAGGCAAAGATTGGCGCAGGCAGGTCCTGATTGAATTTGACCCTCATATGAATATGAAAACGAAGCCCTTTGATAATGGCATTGGTCTGCGTGCCGCGGTCATCTGTCAGATAGATTTCCTCAATCTGGGCTTCCTGCGTGCCGTATTCAAGTGTCCTGGACGCCTGTGTCTCCGGTGTCCTTGCACGCTTCTGGACTGCCGCGCGGGTCTGCACTGCCTCCTGCACATCGGCATCATTCAAAAGGCTCTGCTCGGACTTCGATTCCGGCAGCTCATACTGCCCTACCAAAACGCGCTTAAAGTCATCAATCATGTCCTTTGGAGACCCTTCGCCAAGCTTGACGCCCTGATTGAGCAAGATCACACGGTCGCAGTACTTTGCGATGCTGCTTAAATCATGGCTCACGATCATAATCGTCTTTCCCATTTTTTTGAACTCATCAAACTTGTGATAACACTTTGCCTGAAAAAAGACATCCCCGACAGAGAGCGCCTCATCGACGATCAAAATCTCCGGGTCAATATTGATTGCCACCGAGAAGGCAAGACGCACAAACATACCGCTCGAGTACGTCTTTACCGGCTGGTACACATAGTCCCCAATATCTGCAAAATCAAGAATATCCTGAAGCCTAGCATCAATCTCCTCCTTGGAAAACCCGTTCATCGTCCCATTGAGGTAGATGTTCTCCATGCCCGAATACTCTTGATTAAAGCCCGCCCCCAGCTCCAACAGCGCAGAGATGCGCCCATTGACAGCGACACTGCCGCCGGAAGGATTGAGCACCCCCGTGATAATCTTTAGAATGGTCGATTTGCCGGAACCGTTTGTTCCGATAATTCCAACGCACTCTCCCTGTTTAATCTCAAAGCTCACATCGGACAGCGCGTGCGACTCATGATACTTCTGCTTTCTGGTCAGCCTGAGCGCCTCCTTGAGCCTGTCCATGGGCTTGTCATAGAGTTTGTATACTTTACTGACATTCTTTACTGCGATCGCAGTCTCCCTGTTTTCGTATGTTTTGTCTCCCATTGCTTCTCCCATCTGCATGTTCTGCCTGTTACAATACATCTGCAAAGTGCACCTTCAGCCGCCGGAAGATCAGCGCCCCCAGCCCGAATAATACTACCGTCACAATCCAGAAATAAGATGTCGAGTAAAAATCCTGCCAGAACCACTTTTCTGCAAACATCGTATCACGGTAGCCATTTACGATATAAAATACAGGATTAATTTTCAAAATTTTCTGCAAAACAGGACTCCGATCCAGCATGGAGATATTCCACAAAATAGGGGTTGCCCACATGCCCACTTGCAGCATGATATTGATAATCTGCGTCAAATCCCTGAAAAAGATCACAATTGCACAAGTCGAATAGCTGAGCGCAAGCACAAACATAAACATGCAAAACGTATAGTAAAGCAGTTGCAGCAGATAAACGGACGGTGCATAGCCATACACAAAATAGACAATCAGCATAAACGCCACAAAGAATAAATGGACAAACGACGCCGCAATCAGCTTGACAATCGGAATGATGCTGATCTTGAACACCACCTTCTTCACCAGATAGCTGTACTCCAGAAGCGAAGTCGTCCCGTTATTGATCGCCTCACTAAAATAAAACCACGGCACCAGCCCCGCTGTGAGCCACAGTACATACGGCGCCTCCACGCCGGCAGTCAGAATCTCCTTCTTGTCCTGCCCCATCACATGACCGAACACAAACCAGTATAGCAAGACGGTTACAACCGGCTGTGTAAACGCCCACACGCGGCCGAGATACGACCCTGCATAGCGGTTTTTGAAATCATTCTTCGAGAGCTTCCAGACCAGTTGTCTCGACTGCCACAGCTCGATCGGCAGGGAAACCAGCCTGTCATAAAACCGGTAGAATATTGCCATTGCACCGGCAATCATCAAACAGGCAATCACCTTTTTGACCGTCTCCTCCTGCGGGTCTGCAAGCGGGTTGTGATGAATGATAATGATGGCTGCAAGCACTGCCGCCGCAAGTGTCACAAGCAGCTTGACTGTTGTCTTGGATACCCCTTTTCTCATCGTTTGAAATCCTTTATACCGCCCCATTTCAGGTCCTTCTCAGAAAAGATCAGCTCCATGCCCTCCGGGATTGGCCACTGGATGCCGATATCCGGGTCACTCCACAGCAGGCCGCCCTCGTCATTTGGATGATAGAAATCCGTACATTTATAGCAAAACTCCGCATAGTCAGACAGCACCAGAAAACCGTGTGCAAAATTCTTGGGGACAAAGAACTGTTTCTTGTTCTCCTCAGACAAGAGGACGCCAAACCATTTTCCAAATGTCTTAGAACCCGCTCTTAAATCCACCGCCACATCAAATACTTCGCCGCGCACCGCGCGCACCAGCTTGTCCTGCGGAAACTCCTTCTGGAAATGAAGTCCCCGCAGCACGCCCTTTTTTGACGCAGACTGATTGTCCTGCACAAACACTTGGTCAATGCCGGCTTCCTTGAAATCATTATAATTATATGTCTCCATAAAAAAACCTCTGTTGTCGCCGAAAACCTGCGGCGTGATCACTTTCAGCCCCTCTATGACCACTCCGTCCGCGACACATTCCTCTACTGTAATCTTTCCCATTTTTTCAAATTCCTTTCTATAAAATATCTATAAACTTTTCCTCTCAATGCAAGCGCGTGCAATGGCATTTAATTTATCCCCAGATAGCTGACATTGAGGTCCACTCTTCCCTCGATTCCGGCAACTGCACCACTCGAAGTGTACTGCCACATATCATAGCGCCCTTCGTACTCTGGTGTCTGTCTGTACTCCGCGAGCCATATGTTCGGCGCGTTCATCTCCTCTAACAAAAGATTGTTCAGATACCAGTTACGGCTTGCGTACACGCCCGCGTCCAGCCCCGCATTCTGTATCGTCTGGCAGAATGCATTGACCACTGCTGTTCTTGTGCCTGCATCTAAGCCGTCTGCCCTGCCGTTTCCGCCGGCACCCTCCGTGTCAATAAAGACTGGATAGTCAATCTCGGTGTCGCCAATCAGGGACACGACCATACTCGCCTCCTCGACCGCCTCAACCAAGTCTGTTGCCTGCGTAAAGAAGTACACGCCGACCTTGATGCCCGCCTTCTTCGCACCTGTCAGATTTTTGTAAAAATATGGGTCCTCGATCAGCCAGCCAGAGGAAGAACCTCGGTAGCCGCACCGTATAATGGCAAAATCCACGCCCTCCGCCTTCACAATCTCCCAGTCGATCTCACCGTTCCACTTGGATACGTCAATGCCAAGCTGTACTGCGGTGTCGCGCTCGTCCTCCATATCAAGGAGTGCTTTGTACTGCGTGTCATCCTCATCGCCGCTGTCAATCTTCTTATTCTCGGTATCCTCCTTTAAGAAATCCACCTCAGACTCCGCATGTACGAAAAAGTCAATGTCATCAATGACCGTGTAGGACACAATGGATTTCACCCGGACATTGACGGGCGCTGCCGGCACTTTAAAGCCGGGCTGCTCGCCCAGTGACAGCTTGTACTCGCCGGGCTTGATATCCGAGATCAGGATTACTCCGTCCTTGTCCTCATCGACGTACACGCCAGTGTCTGCGACCTCCACGGCAAATTCCTGCCCCAAGACGGCATCTCCTTTGTCGTCTACAATCTTTACGCGGATATCGCGCTCGACAGAGCTTGCCAGCACCGTGAGACTGCGCACCGGCTCCCCATTCTCATCGACCTCATCATATGTATTCTGACCCGCGCTGTCCGGTGTCTGTACATCAAAAAACGCGCTGTCCTTCATAAATGCAGATAAATCTGCACCGTGCACTTTTCCGTCTGCCTCGATAATCTGTCTGGGCACACTGTCTGTACTGCTCGCCGCCGCGCCTGTCTCTTTTCCCATCAGGCGGCTATAGCCTGCAAACAGCACCGCTGCCATCACGGCAAGCAGCATACACAGCACAAACAGTATCCCGATTTTCTTTCCCTTAGAGTCCATTGGCTACCTCTACCAGATATTTTCCATAATCCGTTTTCATCAGCGGCTCCGCGAGCGTAATGAGCTGTTCTCTCGTGATAAAGCCCCGCTTGTACGCAATCTCCTCGATGCAGGAGATATACAGCCCCTGCCTCTTCTGGAATGCACAGACAAAATCCGCAGCGTCGAGAAGAGAGTCATGGTTTCCCGTGTCAAGCCATGCAAAGCCGCGCCCCATCGTCTCGACAGCCAGTGTCCCGCGCCTTAGATACTCGTTGTTGATGCTCGTGATCTCAATCTCCCCGCGCGCAGACGGCTTCACGTTTCTGGCAATCTCAACAACTTCATTGTCATAGAAATATAAGCCGGGCACTGCATAGTTGCTCTTTGGATTTTCCGGCTTCTCTTCTATCGAGATCGCCTTGCCCGTCTCGTCAAACTCAACCACGCCGTACTCCCGCGGGTCCCGCACATAATAGCCAAAAATCGTGGCGCCGCTCTCCTTGGCTGCCACGCGCTGCAGCAGCTTTGAAAAGCTCTGTCCATAAAAAATATTGTCGCCGAGCACCAGCGCCACAGAATCCGTCCCGATAAACTCCGCGCCGATAATAAACGCGTCCGCCAGCCCTCTTGGCTGCTCCTGAACCGCATATTCCATGTGAAGCCCAAGCTGCTCTCCTGTTCCAAACAGCTCTTCAAAGACCGGAAGATCGCGCGGCGTCGAGATAATGAGAATCTCCCTGATTCCCGCAAGCATCAGTGTCGATAACGGATAATAAATCATCGGTTTGTCATAAACCGGCATAATCTGCTTTGAGATTGCTTTTGTGAGTGGGTAGAGCCGTGTGCCCGACCCGCCTGCTAAAATAATTCCTTTCATATGTTAATACCTTTTTCCTTCCATAACTTTACGCCAAAGTGGGAACGCCATACCAATTCCGGTACAGACGTTCCCTGTCCTGTCTTCTCGTTCAATTACTTGTACATCTCTGCATAATATTTCTGATAATCCCCGCTTGTGACATTTGCCATCCAGTCCTCATGTTCAAAATACCACTTGATTGTCTGGCGGATGCCCTCCTTAAACATGGTTTCCGGCTCCCAGCCAATCTCCGCCTTAATCTTGTCCGGCGCGATGGCATAGCGTCTGTCATGTCCCTTTCTGTCCTCCACGTAGGTGATCAAATCCTTTGAAACCAGCTTCTTTCGCGGATCATCATCAGCAAGCTGTTCCTGAAGGGTCTCAAGGATAATGTGGATAATCTCGATATTCTGCTTCTCATTGTGTCCGCCGACATTGTAGGTTTCAAACAGCCTGCCCTTCTCCTGCACCATATCGATCGCCTTTGCGTGGTCCTCGACATAGAGCCAGTCGCGCACGTTCTTGCCGTCCCCGTACACCGGAAGCTTCTTTCCGTGAAGCGCATTGTTGATAATCAGCGGAATCAGCTTTTCCGGAAACTGATACGGCCCGTAATTATTCGAGCAGTTTGTGATGTTTGCCGGGAACTTATATGTGTCCATATAGGATTTCACCAGCATGTCCGAGGAGGCCTTGCTCGCCGAATAAGGGCTGTGCGGCGCATAGGGCGTCGTCTCATAGAAATATCCGCCGTCCTCCTCAAGAGAGCCGTACACCTCATCGGTTGAGACATGCAGAAACTTTTTGTCCTCCCGAAAACTGCCGTCTGGAAGCTCCCACGCTGACTTGGCGCAGTTGAGCATCACCGCCGTGCCAAGAACATTTGTTTGCACAAAAACCTCTGGATTCTTGATACTTCTGTCCACATGGCTCTCCGCGGCAAAGTGCACCACCCTGTCAATTTCATTCTCCGCAAAAATCTTTGCGATGGCGTCCTTGTCTGTGATGTCTGCCTTGATAAATGTATAGTTCTCCCTGTCCTCGACTTCTTTCAGATTCTCGAGATTTCCAGCATATGTCAGCGCGTCTACGTTGATAATCCTGATCTCATTGTCATATTTGCGAAACATATAGTGAATATAGTTTGACCCAATAAACCCCGCACCGCCGGTTACTAAATACGTTCTCATCCAATCCTTACCTCCGAAATTTTTATTATTGCACTATTTTATCCTATATTTACCAAGAATGCAACCCCTATATGTTTCTGTTACAGGCAGCCAGACATGCAAAATGCTTCATGCAGCCCAGCCGCCTCCTGATATCTGTTAATATCCTAAATAACTATAGTTTAAATCCACCTTCGTGCTGATGCCGCTGATTGTTCCCTTGCTGGAGTACTGCCACATATCGTACCGTCCCTTGTAAGTCGGCGCAGTAGAGTACTGTGCAAGCCAGATCTTGTAATTGCCGATCGCACCCATATTCAGTTTGTCCTCAAACCATGTTTTTGATGCATAGATTCCCGGTTTGTATCCCGCGCTCGCAACCGTCTGGCAGAATGCATTGACCACTGCGGTCCGTGTCGCCCTGTCAATCTTGTCCGCCCTGCCGCCGCTGGACTCTGTGTCAATAAAAATCGGATAAGTGAGATGATACCCTTTCACAAGACTCACGGCAAGCGACGCCTCCTTGACCGCCTCAACCTCATTGATTGCCTGAGAGAATACATACACGCCAACCTTTAAGCCTGCCGCCGTAGCGCCCTTGATGTTTGTCCGAAACGACTGGTCCTCGATCAGTGCCCCTGTCAGGGACCCTCTGTAGCCGCAGCGGATAATCACATAGTCCACGCCAGATGCCTTGACAGACTTCCAGTCAATCGTTCCGTTGTGCCTTGACACGTCGATGCCAAACGTTGAGCCGTTGACAGAGGTCGCAATCGCCCCGTCCGTGCCAAAATTGTATGTAACGCCCTGAATAATCTGTGTCCCAGTCACGACATTGCCGTTTTTGTCATAAAAATAAGTCTTGCCGTCGATGGTCTGCCACCCTGTGTACAGATACTGCGGCTGTGCGGCGATATAAAACTCTGTGCTGCTGTAATAATCCGCATAAACAGCTTCTTTGTAACTGCCGTCGGAATTTTTGATATAAATCTGGTTTCCATTCTTGTCCTTGAGTTTGGTGGTCGTGTCGGAAGCTGCATTGGAATTGATTGTCACGACACAGGCTGCCTTCTTTGGCTTGTCCTGCGCATCCTTCTCCTTGGTCACCGCCGTGATCGTAACGCTGCCCGGCGCAACGCCTGTCACAACACCCTTCTCGTCCACTGTCGCCACCTTCTTGTCAGAGGTCTCCCATGTGACGCCCGCATCGGACTTGTAATTTGTCACGGTCGCCACAAGGGTAGTCGAACCGCCCACGGCGAGATAAACCTCGCTTGTCCGGTCGAGTGCGATGGACAGCTCTTTCTCTGACGCCTCCTCCAAAATCTCAACCTCTATGCTGCCACGGATATCCAGCTCTCTGCCCTCCGCGTCCTTCATGCCTGTAACCTTGCCTGAGATCTGTACTTTTCCGGCTTTCACACCAGACACAACACCGTCTGTGCCGACAGTCGCAATCGTCACATCGTCGCTGTCCCATAAGATCGACGGAAAATTCTCCGTGATCGTCTCTGTGCTGCCGTCCTGTTTTTGATAGACCAGCTTCACCGGCTTCACCGTCAGCGTCTCACCGACTGCACAACTGTCTGCACTCTTTTGAAGCTCAAGACTTCCCGACACGATCTCAGCTTCCTGAACTGTGACTGTACACTGCGCGCTTGCCGTCTCCGTCGTCTCACTTGTCTTGGACTCTGTTGAACCTGCTGTCACCTTCTTGTAGGTGTAGCCGATTGTCTGGTCTGCGTCGTCCTTAATCGGCGTACACTTTTCTTTTTCCTCGTCAGACAGCTCTGCGTACTCATCCAGCGAGATTTCCAGCGTCTCCTCGACGGGTTCCTTGGACTCCGTTGTCGTGGTGATCGTCTTTTTGGTGACAGTGTACGTAATCACTGCGGTCCCTGCTGCCTTTGCAGTCACCTTTCCGCCGCTCACAGACGCAACACTCTCATCAGAGCTCTTCCACTCGGTTGCGTACTGATATTCGATATCTCCTTCTTTGGAATCCTCAAAAGCTGTGCCTTTTAACTCCGTGGCTGCCCCAACGCTCAATGTCACCTCAGACTTGTCAAGTGACACATTCAGGGTATCAAAGAGCATTCTTGCCGCCGCCTTTGAGATCTGTGCGGGGTCTGCGATCGTATTCTGGTCAACCAGCAGATAGCTCTCTGTACCGCTCACCGGCGTCTTGGTGGATTCTACCCACTCCACGGTATCCTTGAGCACCTCCGCCTCCGCAGCCGCATCATTTTTCTCTGTATCCTCTGCTGATACATTGATCTGCTTCTCTGTCTTGACCTCATCCTGCACATTGATAACGACGTACTCCACCTTATCCTTTACTGTAACCTGCTGCGGAACCGACGGGAACGTATATTTCTCTGTGGAGGTTATGATCGCATCAAACACGCCCGCGTTCACATTCTGCGCATAGATGATGCCATCCATATCATCATCAGTGAGCACAAGCTTCTTTCCTTTGGCATTCGTCAAAGTCACCTCAAATACGGTTCCTGTGATCAGTTCTCCTGTATATTCATCGGTAAAACGAATCTTTAAATCCTTTTCCACAGAGACAAAGCTGACATTGACCTTGCCCGATGCCGTCTCCGAAGTCTCCTCCTCTGTGGAAGAAGCCTCCTCTGTGCTTAAATCCTGCGCAAAGGCGCCTGACAGCGCTGCCCCCGACATCGCGAGCAGTCCCTCCTCTCCCGCGACGCCCATATTCTTGAGTTCCCCGCCAAGCGGCGCCAGTGCGGCAATCTGCTTATCCACTGCCCTAGACTGCAAGAACATGCTCAATATGACAATTCCTGCCACCAGAACCACGACCCCTGTCGCCGCAAGAACCGCATCAAAGGCAGTCAGATGATGGAGACGTTCCCTCAAAGCATCTGCAAAGCGAAGCGGCTCTTTTGCGGCATGGGCGCCAAATGAAGCACCATCATTTGCATAGTCGTCATTGTATCCGCCATACGCTGTATCAAAAGAGTCCTCATTATACGCTTCATGACTGGTCTCATAATAGGCTTCCTCATAATACACATCATCATCGAACTCATCATCATAATACTCTTCGGACTCATAGTAGGCTGCCTCCTCGTCCTCTTCATAGGCCTCCTCCCCGGGCTCGTAATAGCTCTCGGTATCCTCCGCATAATCCTCCGCCACGAACGTCTCTATGTTGATTTCCTTGGTATTGTAGAGTTCCTCTCCAGACTCGTAGTCCCCGGAATGCTGATAGCTATGTCCTTCATATGCTTCATACGCTTCTGTATCATCTTCTAAATCTGACGCCGCGTAGTTCCCAGTCCCTTCATAGTCTCCATATTCCTGCGCGTCATATGCGCCGGCTTCCTCGTACTCCCCAGCTTCTTCGTATTCTTCCAGTTCCTCGTATAAAGAAGCTGTTTCATATACGCCGGCTTCTTCGTACTCCCCAGCTTCTTCATATGCGCCAGTTTCTTCGTATTCTTCTAGTTCTTCATATGATTCAGCTTCCTCGTATTCTTCTAGTTCTTCATATGATTCAGCTTCCTCGTATTCTTCCCCTTCTTCATACGTATCAGACTCCTCGTATTCTTCCCCTTCTTCATACGATTCAGATTCCTCGTATTCCTCCAGTTCTTCATACGATTCAGATTCCTCGTATTCCTCCAGTTCTTCATACGCATCAGACTCCTCGTATTCTTCCTCTTCTTCATACGCATCAGATTCCTCGTATTCTTCTAATTCTTCATACGCATCAGATTCCTCGTATTCTTCCAGTTCTTCATACGCATCAGACTCCTCGTATTCTTCCTCTTCTTCATACGATTCAGATTCCTCGTATTCTTCTAATTCTTCATACGCATCAGATTCCTCGTATTCTTCCAGTTCTTCATACGCATCGGTATCTTCGTATTCTAGCGTCTCCTTGTACGCCTCCGCTTCCTCGTACTCCTGCGCATTATACTCTTCATACGCGTCGTACGCTCCGCCCCCCTGCGTCTCCTCGTACTCCTCCGCGTATTCCTGCATTTCCTCCGAAGTATATGCCCCCACGACAGTCTGGTCACTGGAATACGCAACTATGTACGCCTCCTCATCATCAAAAGGCTCCTCATCAAAAGCCTCCTCGTCTGGCGCCTCCTCATACAATTCCTCTATATATTCATCAGTATATTTCCCTGTTTTTCTCCTGTCTTTATTTTTGCCGCGCACTCCAAATGTCTTTCTATCCTTCATTCTGTCCTCCACTGTCCTCCTTTACCCCACGCAACTCTTTGATTGCATCTTCATCTCCATGCCGCATTGGGCGGCTCAAACTGTTAACATTTACGTAACAATTATAACAAAGCACTTTCAATCACTCAACCACTTTTTTTGCAAAATTTTGATACAAATATTGGCACAATGCCGCCTTTCGGCGCACAGAAAAACATTGGTTTTACAGATTGAAAATAAAAATTCCTATAATAATACACGCAATTCCCACCAGTTTGCGCACGCTGATTCTCTCCCCAAAGACATAGTATCCCAGCACGAGCACCAGCACATTGCCAAGCGATTCTATGACAGGACCATTTTTATACGGCATACCGCTGTAGGCATAGACCGTCAGGAGCATGGACGCAAAAAGAAGCCCATAACCGCAAAGGACATACCTGTTTAGATATTCCCCCAGCACAGAACGATGTGTATTCATCGTACTTTTCTTGAGCAGTACCTGTGACATAGAGGCAATCAGCACAGAGAAAAACATCGCCGCCGCAAATCTGTCAATCATTCTGGTCCTCCTTTGTCTCTGTATTGATAATCCACGTCCCTGCCACCACGAGCACCACCCCTAGAACGTTCTGCACCGTGATTGTGTCATGAAAAAAGACAACCGCCCACACCATTGACCACACGACCGCCATAGAACGGTTTGCGTATGCCACAGAAAGCTCAAAGCGCTTGATCATCTGCTGCCACAGGACTGCATACACGCCCAGTATCACAAATTCCATTCCAAAAAAGAACAGAAAGCGCAGCAGATTGTCCCCGCTTGCAGACGCCTCCTTGGACATGACGCTCGAAACTGTATAGAGGACAATCACCCCCTGCAACAACAGCACATTCTTTAATTTTTCAGCCTTTTTCATGGACTTTTTCATCACGCCGCTCCTCAGCCTCCCGCCTCTATTACGTCCTCGTCAAGAAGCCCTTGTTCTTTATATACCCAATAGTAATTGTAATCCATATAAATAAAATAATTTTGCACAAAACGGAACAGGAAGTACCCCTCCTCCTCCATACTCCCTCTCATCTGTTTGCCGCTAAACAGCACGACAAACGCACATTTCTCATTGCGGGCGCACCGTGCCACCTCCGCCACATCATACGCATATGGGTCTCCCTCCATCGCATCATAGAGCGCATTCTGGAAATTCCACGCCGGTTCCACCATATTCCTGCCATACGGTGTATAGATATCCGCTGTATACTGCCTAAGATACGGAAGCAGCTCTGACGGCAGTACTGCGACCGGCTTATAATTGTCAAGCTTGATCGCGTCCGCCACGTCAATCACCTCCTGCGGGATATGATAGGCATTGGACGCCTTGAAATAAAGCGTCTTTGTATAGACCAGATCGCCTTGAAGTATAAATATCAAAACAGCCATCACAAAAACCAGTGCCTTTGACACCAGCAGCCGAAAGCGCGTCATCAGCCTCACCGCGCTGTAGCACACCAGCACGCCGACCGGCAGCGACCACAATACACGGTAATAGACATCTTGGTCGATCTTCATTCCAATCCACGCGTAGACCGGGCATAAAAAGATCACCACCAGCGCCGCCACCAGATACAGCAGCACGACGCGCACCTTCCTGTCCTTTTCCGTCACCCACAAAAACAGCAGCGCAATCAGGAACAGGGGAATCAAAAAGCTGTCTCCATTATATAAAAGCACATCTTCCGCGACCGCCTTCGTGACCGCCATCAATTCTTCCAACATCATGACTCTCCTATTTTACGATAAAAAAGCACAGTGCGAGCAGCAGACAGGGCACGCAGCACAGAAACAAGTCAACACCATACCGAACACTTTTTTTCTTGATGCCAATGAGCACTGCCGCAATGCCTGTTATCGTAGGGACCACCATAAAGGAGACGCTCGTCGCAAGGACCGCCGACACGCACACACAGAGAAACAGCATCCACATTCCCTGACTGACACTCTCCTGCGCCAGATACAGCAGACACAAGAACATTGCCGGAATGACCATGCCTGCCATCAGTCCCTTTCCCTGCCAGATTCTTGTCATGGCAAAGGTCTCTGTCGTGTACAGTGATACATTGCCGTACAGAAACCACACAGCGATTAAGATCATAAAAACCGGCTTATAATTCTTGCGGTTCCACAAAATCCTGCTGGCAATCTGGCCATAGACACAGTACATAAACCCCAGCCACACCCATGCGAGCACCGTGTGCGCCACGACTGCCGGTGCTATCCCGCTCAGCCTCGACAGCCACGCCTGATAGACTGGCGTCGGCGAGAAGGCATGTCTGACGTCGAGCGGATAGATAAATCCTGTGTATGCATCTCGCAGATACATTGTATCAAACGTATTGGTCAGCACTGCCGTTGCAATATAATACGCATCATCTCCGTCATAATGCCAGTAAAGAATTGCATACACCATCTGGAATAAGACAATCAGGTAAAAGACACACCACCCCAGTTTTACATGAAGCGGCATTTCTTTTAACTGCCTAACCTCCGCAAGATAACACCGCCAGAGCTGCCGCCCCTGCCAGAGCGAGAGCAGCAAGACCAAAGCGACAATGCAGGTATAGACAATCACCAACAGCGTAAAACTCTGTTCTAACAAAATAAATGGCACTGCTGTCAGCTCAAACAGAAAAAAGCTCACAAACCACCCGCAAACATACGTCATTGCGGGTGTCTTTTGTAAGCGGTTCATATGTTTTACAGGTATAAAACCAAGAAAAAACGGCACTGGCAGCACCAAAGCCAGCAGTATCCCCCACCTTATCATCTCCACGTGACCTGCTCTCCTACCTTTCTTTTCTCAATTCTTTTCTCAATGCCTGTATCGTTCCCCGTTTGGGCTGTTTATATTCCGCAGAATGCGGTTAACCTAGTTCCTTCTCACCAAAATAGAGCGACAGTTCTGCCGCGATATGTTCGCCCAGCACAATATTTCCGTTGTCCTTTGGATGCAGTCCGTCCCTCAGATAAAAGTCCGACGACTCCTTGTCCGAGCAGTCCATCAAGCCGGTTTTGTATAAATCAATGACATGAAATCCAAATTCCTTCGCAAGTTTGCGCTGTACCTCCATGTAATCATTGAGCGTCGGCTGTCCGTTGATGTCCGAATAGTTACACGTTACCTTCTTTGCGTTGTTGTAGGTCGTCACAAAGAAAATCTGCCTGTCGCCATAATACTCCTGAAGCTGCTTCATAAAATACCGCACAGACCCGCAGTAGCCTGCTGTGCTCAGCTTGTCATTCACATCTCCGAAACGTTTGTTTGCCGGTGTGCTGAGATAGTCGTTCACGCCTGCAAACACCACGATGATGTCAGAATCCACGTTTGTGACATTGCCAAAATTCAGCGCAAGAGAGAGAGCCTCGTCCCCATAGACGGAGAACATACGCCCGCCCATACCATGATTGAGCACCTTCTTGAAGTGAAGATACGAGTCCGCATATGTGACATAGCTAATCCGGTTTCCGTTGGTGTCCACGGCACTCGTGATGCCCTCCGTGATACTATCCCCGATAAATACAATATTCTTATTGCTGAAATCATAGGCATTGTTCGCGAGAATCTGCCTGTCCATCTGGTTAATTCTCGAAGTCTTGTCCTTAGAGTTTTTCAGCGTATACAACAGCTCTCTCGCCTCCGCGAAATTTTTCTGCTGCTCTCTGCGCGCTTTGAGCTCTCCCTCCGAGAGTTCGGAAATATTTTCCTCCTCCTCCGTGGTGCTCTCCTGCGTGTCAGACTGCTCTGGCTGTTCATTTTCCTGTTCAGACTGTGCTGTCTCCTGCATTGCGGACGTCTCTGTCTGTGTTGTTGTCTCCTGCTCAGATGTTGGGCTTGTCTCCTCGCTGGAAGGCTCACTGTCTGCCGTTACCGTTTCGTAACAGATGCAGCCCTCAACACACCCAGTCCGGTTTTCATTGTCCCTCACAATGACCGCCTCGCCCACGAGGTCTGTCCGCTCTCCACATGCAGAAAGCATGATTGTCATTGCCATTAACATTGCCGCCACTGATTTCTTTTTCATTCTTTTTTCTCCTCTTATACCATTTATAAGCTTTAAGGCAAGAGTTCTATCTCAAATTCACGGTACGATGCGTTTCAGACATTCGGCCTCCTCAAATCGGCTGCCGGACAGATAAAACGCAGCAAGCTCTTCACTCCTCTCATCCAAAAGCTCAGCACGGGCAGCAAGATTTCCGGGATGGAACATCAGTTCCAACGCCTGCTCTCTCCTGTCCGCATAAGTTCTGTATGCCGGAAGCAGTGCCTCTACTACCTCCGTTTTCATTTCACAGGTATAGAACATACCGAAAAATACCGGCACCTCTATTCCCTTTTTTTGCAGAATTTTTTTATTTCGTTCTGCATGTATATTTAGGATACACCACTTCACCCAGTTGATCCACGGCACGCCCCTGCGCATCTTTTTGTGATGCAGCAGCGGTGTTAGCGGGTCTGCTGGCACGCGAAGCTGGTGAATGCCAAGGTGTTCAAATTCCCTCTCCAATAATACTTCCATCAGACTGTCAAACACAAGAGGAATCATATGGTAATGCTGATGAGAGTCGATCGCTGAGATCCTGAAATCATGCACTGCCGTCACAGCCCGAAGCTGCGCTGCAATCTCTAATTTGAGCTGTCCTGCAAGATTTTGCCGCCCAGCTCCTCTCTTCATATAATTCCATCGGAAAAACTGTATAAATGATTTATCAAAAAAACCGGTATCATCTACCAAATCTGGCACGTTGTCCGCCCCGGCAAGCGGTCTGCCCTCCACAAAATTCAAATGCAGAACACGCCGAATCTGTGTCCCGTCAGGATCTGCCTGATTCAGAAGCGCAAGCGACGCTGGAAGTGCAGGCGCGTTTGGCAGTATGCTGACACTGTTGAGCACCCCTTCCCGAAAACAGCTCAAAATCCGTTCGGACTGCGCTGCCGTCACGCCAAAATCATCGGCATGAAACCAAATCCTTCTATTCATAAATCCTTCCTTCGCTCTCTGCGAATATATCTGAAAAATTTTATATTTGTCGTCACATACCGCTTCCACAGCCGCCGCGGGTCCTGCATCAGCCTGTACAGCCATTCCAGACAGAGCATCTGCATGATGCGCGGCGCCCGTCTGATCGTACCTGCCAGATAATCAAAGCCTGCCCCCACACCAACAGACACCGCATTCAGCCTGCCGCGGTGGGTATACATCCACTCCTCCTGCTTCGGCGCGCCAAGCCCCACCCAGATAAAGTCTGGTCTGGCGTCATTGATCAGTGCCATCACCTCCCTGTCCTCCTCCTGCGTGAGCGGCCGAAACGGCGGCGCGTACATTCCCGCGATCGCCACCCCCGGATAATCCCGCCGGAGTGCCACCCGCATCGCCTCCAGCGTCTGCGGCGTCGAGCCATAGAAAAAATGACGGTATCCATTCTGCGGCGCTCTTCGAAACAATTCCGCCATCAGGTCAGGTCCTGTGACCCGCTGCGCCTCCTGAAAACCTGCACGCCTGCTGTAGACGGACAGCGGTGCCCCGTCAGGCAGCGCCATCGCCGCACTGTTTTGTATCTTCCGGTATGCTTTGTCCTCATACGCCATCACGGTTGTGTGCACGTTGGCGACGCAGATATAGCTGCCCCGCAGCGCATCGAGATGGCTGCCAAGATAGTCTAGTGTTTTTGCCATATCCGTCACATTGATATTCGTCTTTAAGATCTCACAATACTGTAGTTCTGACACGCTATCTCGAACCCTTTCTTCCCAGAACGGTAAAAACCGTCATAAACAAAATTTTGATATCAAGCCCCAAAGACCAGTTATCAATATACTCTAAATCCAGCTTCACAATCTCCTCAAAGTCCTGTATATCACTCCTGCCGCTGACCTGCCACATTCCTGTGAGTCCCGGCGTGATACTCATGCGCCGCCTGTAATATCCATTGTACTGTTCAAACTCGTCCTCCGTCGGCGGGCGCGTGCCGACCAGACTCATATCCCCGACCAGTATATTCAAAAACTGCGGTGTCTCGTCAATGCTCGTCTCTCTGAGAAATCTGCCGACCTTCGTGATGCGCGGATCATCCTCCATCTTGAACATCAGCCCCTTCACTTCGTTTTGCGCCTCCAGCTCCTTCTTGCGCGCCTCTGCGTCCGTGTACATCGAACGGAATTTCCAGATTTTAAATCGCCGCCCGTTTTTGCCGATGCGCGTCTGTGAGAAAAAGACAGGCCCCGGCGAGTCCAGACGAATCGCAAGCGCCACAAAGGGCGTGATCACAGCCGTTGCCGCAAGCCCGACAAGCGCCCCGATAATATCCACAAAGCGCTTGACTAAAAGCCGCCTCGAGTCCATCGTTTTCAATGCAAACGAAATCACGCTGTAGCCTGCCATCTGCTGCACATACGTGTTGGGATTCGAGCGGTTAAAAAGGTCTACATTGTAGTGGCATGTAAGCCCCATCTCCTCAAATTTACAAACCATGTCTCGAATCTCCGTGACCGGAACGCCCGGCAGACAGATAAACACTTCGTCCACTGTCATCTGTACGACAGTCTCATAAAGACTCTCCCTCGATGCCACAATCGGCACCCGGCGGACCGTACTGCCCTTTTTGTCTGCATCGTAAATCACCGCCGCTGTGATATCATAATACCACTCCTTGCGCTCAATGAGATTCCCCAGAAGCTCCTCTGCCATGCTGTCCAGCGCAATCACCAGCATTTTCTCGGCGCTCGTGCTCTTCCGGTAGTATTTCCAGATCGCCTTCTTAAAAACCATGTGCAGCACATAGGCAATCCCGATATTCAAAACTGCAAAAAAACCATATACAGAGCGCGAAAACGCATACGACTGCTGCGTGAGATACAGCACCATCACCAGTCCCATGACAATAATCACAGTGTATCGTACTGTATAGTAAAATTCCTGATAATATCCTCTTGTAAAAAAGTTTCTGTTGGCATCGAGAAACATATTGTAAAGAAGGCACAAAACGACAATGTATGCCCCCACCATAAGGTGAAACTGCTTGGGATAATTCTCGTAATGAATGATATTAAACCGAATGAACAATGCCAAAGCATAGGAGACGACAGCGCTCAGAATATCGATGAGCAGAATGCTGTATGTCTCTATCATTTTGTTTTTCCTTCTGACGTTCTCCATTTTAATCCCTCAAACCATCTGCCAATACGCTACATTATATCACGTTCCGCATTCTTTGTCAAAAATCCGGGTTGTATGCCCCGCGGTAATTTCTAAACAAAATCTTCACCAGCTCACTGTTTCCCTTAAAAAAGCTAATCTTCGTGGGCACCTTTCCCTTTTTGGGATACACCCGCATCACAGGCAGCTCACACGCCCTGTAGCCAAGCTGCGTCGCCCTGACAGACAGGTATGCAAGCAGCTCGTAGGTCATAAAAATATCGCGCAGCGGCGCCACGCGCCCGTCTTGCAGATACCTAGCCGAGTATGCCCGGAAAGCGTTGGTCGTGTCCGTAAAACGTTGCCCTGCGGTCAGCGATATCACCGGCGCATGAAGCAGACGCACCGCAAGCAGCCTGCTAAGCGGGGTGTTGACTGCCCTTCCGCCTTTGAGAAAGCGCGAGCCCTGCACAAAGTCATATCCCTCCTCTAGCTTTTGTATAAAGCGCGGAACGTCCTCGATACTGTCCTTGTAATTCCCGTCTATGGTGATTATGCCCTTGTAGCCTCTTCGGAGTGCCCAGTAAATGCCCATTCGGAGCTGTGCGCCCTGCTTTCCTTTGTCCTTCTTGACAAGCAGTGTGTTGACTTGCAGTTTTTTTAATTTGCGTTCCTGCAAACTGCCGTCCGTCGAACCGCCGTCGCAGATCACGAGATCTGCGCAGTCCGCGATCTGATGTTTATACGCGCGGTAAAGTTCTTTCAAGATGCGCTCGCCCTCATTGATCACAGGAATCAGCACCACATACTCTTTGCTTTTGGGTGCGTACTCCTCATATGAAAAGGCTGGAACGCCCATTCTTCCTCCATAGTTCATGCAAACATCTCCCTTCCATACGCCAATATCTCATCTAACAGCGCAAGCCGGTCCACACCGTCCTCCGATTTTCCCATCTCCACCGACACATAACCCTGATAGCCCTGTTCTCTCAGAAATGCAGCCAGCTCCTGATGAAATCCTCGCCGGTCCGCGCTGGTCACAATAGGTTTCAAAAACGGCTCACTCAGATGCACATGGCTGATTAGCGCCGCGCTGCCCTCAAGCACCTCGACGCGCTCTTTGTTCTCAAGCATTGTCCCGATATCGAGGTTGAGGCGGAAGCCCTCTGACGCCACCTCGCGAATGAGCTGTATCGCTTCTTTTGTCGTATTGATATAGTTCGTCTGATAGATTGCAGGGTTTGCCTCCATGCCAAGCACGGTCTGCCGCGACGCCGCATAGCTGCCAAGCTGCCTGAAAAAGTCTGTGCCCTGCTGCCACAACACACGGTCTGCCGGGTCTGGAATCACTCTGTTTTTCGGACTGCCAAACACGAGATGCGCACACTGGACAGCGCTTGCAAAATCAACTGCCTTTTTTGTATATGCAAAAAGCGTCTGCCGCTGTGCCTCGTCTGCAAACAGCTTCTCCGTCCTGCCAAACCAGATTGACTGCATGGACGGCATATCAAAGCCCTCCGCGCTGGCAAACGCCTGCCGCCACGCGCGCGCCGCATCCAGATTTTCATAGGGCGCCGTCTCAAAAAAGCGCGTCGGCGCAAACTCCAGCCCTGTGTAGCCATATTTTCGCATCAGCGCATAGACCTGCGCATCTTCTGCGGCGGTCCATGCAATATTGGATATCGAAAGCCTCATCGCTGTTCTCCCTCTTTGATCATGTGCTCCACAAACATTTTCACGTCCTTCAGAACTGCTTCCTTGTCATAAATATAGCCGTCCTTACCGCCAAATTTCGACGCGTATGTAGTCCTGAAATCATATTTTGCAGGGACACCTTTCAACTCATTTTTAAAGACCTCTCCCGTCAGCGCCTTGTACAGCTCTGCGGCAGAAACCGGCTCTGTCGCGATATTCAAAAGCGGGATATCCTCGTTGAGCGCCGTCTGGATATCCTCCCAGAGCCGCCCTAAAGAATAGAACTGGAACGTGCTGCGGCTGTCCGTGAAATTGAGCGCCGTAAAGCCGAGCTTCTTAAACTTTTTCTTTAAGAGCTCCCGCTTCTCCTTATCCAGCTTCCTGCATTTGTAGAAGCCATTTGGCGCCGGCTCGTAGCAGTCCTCGAGCATGATGCCGTCCCCCGCCTTTTCAAGTATTTTGAGCTCCTGATACTTTTCCTTTTTCAGCATTGTCGGAATCACGTTCATATAGTCATAAATAAAATTTTTCTTGATATTGTAGCCATAAAGTCCCGGAAGCCTGACGATGAGCGCATTTGGATACTGCTTTCTCGCCCACGCCTCAAGATAGTAACGGTTTAACCCATAGGGATTGATGCCGTTGCCTGCCCCGCCCTTCCCGTCGGAAAACACAGAGTCCGTCTCATCTACCCCCACAGGATTTTTATAGACATCAATCGTGGAGATCAGCACAAGCCGCTGCGGATTGATCGCCTTGATGTTCGCCTCCGCTGCCAGAATCTGCTCGAGATCCTGTTCCGGCGCACTGTTTGCAAGGTACTTCTCCGCACGCACCCCTGCATAGATGAGCACCTCTGGTTCCAGCCCGTATGCCCGCTCTATATTTTGCGAGTTGAACACTCCCTTGATGCGGTTTCTAGCCCTCGAATAAAGATTGCTTCCTACAAATCCTGAATAACCAACCAATGCTACCATAGTACCCCTCCATCTTTCAATTTATAATACATTATTTACATTTTTTCTATACTCTCAAAGCTGTATTTCTTGCGGCGGAAAACCAAATCCACCAAAATCTGCAAATATTTGATAATGATGGTCAGAATGCCAAACAGCCCAAAAAAGGCAAACGACATAAAAAATATCGTCGTCGTCCACCCCGCTACCGGCGTGCTGAACAAGTACACGACTGCGGAGTACAGCGCAACCAGCACCGCAACCGCCATCATGAGCACCGTCATCGTCACCGCAAAACGGTAGCCGAGCTCTGTGAACAGAATCATGCTGTTGACCGCAAGGTCTGTGCGGTACTTGCGCTCTGCCCGGTCCTCTTTCGGCGTTTGGACATCTGCCGCCTCATAGCGGATATTGGCTGTTTTCAGCCCGCAGTTTGCATACACCGCCTTGCGGTACGGGACGGACTTGTTCATGCTGCTGATCCGGTTAATCACCCTGCGGCTTAACACCCGGAAGCGCTCTGTTTCAAGCCGGTACGAAAAGTCCGTAAAACGGTTAAACACACGATAGAATATGCTCGAGGTCAAACGCTGGCGCCTGTCCGGTGAGGCGCTCACAATATCATACCCCTCAAGGGATTTGTGATAGACACTCAGAATCACCGGCGCCGCAAAATCCGGGACGCAGGCGTCAAACTCCAGCACAAAATCCCCGATTGCTAAATCCATACCCGCATTCATCGCCGTCTCCACCCCGTGAAAATAGCTCATGTTCAGCACCGTGACCGTCGTGCTGCGGGCTTGCCTGCCAAGTTCGCGTATGATTTCGACGCTGTTGTCCTGCGAATAGTCATTTACACAGATAATCTCCGCGTGCTCAAAATGTTCCTCTAGCACCTTTAGCACCGTGGCAAGAAACGCGCCGACCGACGCCGCATCGTTGTGCACATAGAGCACCGCAGACATAAAATTCTTTTCCTTATTTATCATGTGCTATACCCCTTCCAATATATCGTCAAGGTCATATACTGTATTAATTTTTCCCGACAAAACCCCGACAAATGTCGGATTGGCCGTGTATGTCCGAACAACTGTCGGTCTCGAGTCATCAATCTCCGAGCTCATCAGAATCGGCTTCATTGAGAACAACGAACTTTTGTACGAAAATGCATACTCCTCCCGCAGATACTTGCGCGCAAGGTTTGCCATGTACGGAAATGCCGAGCGCGGCTTCGCCTGACAGAGATTGCAGTTGCCAAGATGCGTGCCGCTGCACGTCCCGCCGCTGTCCGCCTGACACGGAAACTGCGGAACCTCGTCATAGCTCGTCGCGTGCGGCGTGAACGTCACCGACGTGAGCGAGTGCAGCCCGGTCTTGCCAAACGGCATAATCGAGAAAAAGGGGCCGTCCATCACCGTAAAACCGTATTCCTTTAATGTGTCATTGACCTCGCAGAGAATAATCTCGCACAGCTCGTATTTGATGCCAAACTTATCGTAGCCCAGCATGTCTAAAATCTGGTTGGTCGATGCGTATGTCGCATTCAGCACAAAGCCAGCGCTGTACACCGCCGTCTCCCCCGCCTCTGTCACATACAGCACATAGGCGTCCTGCTGCTTCTCAATGCGGTTTAATTCTATATTGAAATGTATCTCTGCAAGCGCCCCCATCTCCCGCAGCTTTTCCATCAAATAATCTCTGAGAATAAAAGCATCATACGTGTACTCCCGCGTGAGAAACGCACCGTCACACATCCCGTCTTTGAAAAATTTTTCCGGGTGAAGCTCCTCGCACGGAATCTGTGCCGCCTCGCAGAACTTTTTGAACTGTGCCCTGTCCGACCATGAATATTCGCTCGAGGTCGCATACACCTTCTGAAATTCGCGGTTGACACAAAACCCATAATCTTCATTAAAGCGCGCAAAATACCCCGCAGACTTCATTGCAGTCGAGAGCGAGCGCGGATAGTGGTATCCCTGATGCACTCTCGCCTGATTGATATACGTCGCCCGCTGAAACGGCGCCGCCTCGCACTCCAGCACCAGCACGCGCTGTCCTCGCTTTGCACAAAAATGTGCGGCATACAGCCCATACAGCCCTGCACCGATGATAATTTTGTCAAATTTACTGGTTTTACTCATAGTCCGCCATCTGCCTCTCCATGCCTTTTTATATTGATTGTAAACTATGATTCGTTTCTTGGCAATGTTATTTTGTCAGGTTCTTCATCCCTTGACAGGATTTCCCAAAAATAATACCGGGGGCGGTGCTTTGTCTCCAAATAATTTCTGCCCACATACTCCCCTATGATGCCCAGTGAGAGCAAAACCGCCCCGCCAAGCACCCAGATTGACATGAGTATAGAGGACCACCCACTTACCGTATAGCCAAAATAGTGCTCATAAAAAATATGAATGATCATGCCAAGCCCGACAAGCAGCGCCAAAATCCCCATCATAAATACCATTCGGATTGGCTTGATGCTAAAAGAAGTAATCCCGTCCACCGCGAGCGTAAACATCTTAGAAAGGGAATACTTCGACGCCCCCTGCATTCTCGGAAACACGTCAAAGTGCACGACGGAGGATTTCAGCCCGATATCCGGGATAATGCCGCGCAGAAACAGATTGACTTCCCCGTATTCTGACAGTGCTGTCAGTGCCTTTTTGCTCATGAGGCGATAGTCCGCGGAATTTTCATAAATATTGCAGTCCATGACTTTCATTGCCTTGTAGAACATGGTTGCGGAGAGCTTCTTAAAAAATTTGTCCGTGTCCCTTGAGTTGCGCACGCCGTACACAATCTCACTCCCCTCCATATAGGCGCTGATAAAGCTTTCCATCGCATTCACGTCCTGCTGTAAATCAGCGTCGATAGTAATGGTATAGTCACAGTATTTGACAGCGTACATCATGCCGGCAAGAATCGCATTCTGATGCCCCCTGTTGTGCGCAAACCGAAGCCCCTTGATTTCTTCATACTCCTCGTACAGCCCTTTGATGATGTCCCAAGTCCTGTCCTTAGAGCCGTCATCTACAAACACAATCCGGCTTTTCTCGCCGACAATCTGCTTTGCCATGAGTTCATGCAGCTTGTCCAAGAGCTTTGCCGCCGAGGGCGCTAAGGCTTCCTCCTCATTGAAGCAGGGAACCACAATATATAGTATTCCTTTTTGTCTGTTGTTATCCACGTTTTGTTACATCCTTTCATTGATTCAGGGCGATGCGGTACTCATACGCGCCGGCAGCAAGCGCCATGTTCTGATACTGCGGGTCTGGCAGTGTGACCGTCGCCGTCGTGTTCGGCGGAATCACAAACGTAAACACCAGCTCGCCGCCCTCCAGACGCCATCCGCTCTCAATCGTACCGTACACGCTCTCATAACTTCCTGACACATGTGTCAGTCCGCCGCCCACTTGCGGTTCGATATAAAAATGTTTATATCCGGGATTGTCCAGATCTCTTTTGATGCCCAGCACATCACTGTACAGCCACTGCCCCACTGTGCCAAGCCCGAAATGATTCATCGAGCCGTTCACCGCATACGTCCCATCTCCTGTTTCATAGCAGGTATTCCATGCCTCGGTGATCGTGGTCTGCCCGTAAGACAGCATGTTCCTCCACGATGGATACGTATCTTGCTGCAAGATGCGGTACGCAGTGTCCACATACCCATATCTGCACAGCACCGGCAGCAAAAACTGTGTCCCGATATACCCTGTATTCAAGTGGTAGTCATTTGCCATCACTGCATTGTTGAGGCACGCCGCGCCCTTCTTCGCAAGCGCTTCTGGATACAGCCCGTATGCCAGTCCCAGCGTGTAGGCAGATTGCAGCCAGCAGTCAATCGAGCCATCTTCGTTAATATAGTTTTCCTGCCATGCAGCCCTATATTGATTGTAAACCTTCTCATACGTTAAGGCAATCTCCTTTTCGCCAATATCTGCACTCATTTTTGACAAAAGTCCCGCCACGTATGCACACTGCGCCGTATTTGCGATCTCGTCCTCCAGCCCTGCCACCGCATTGTGATCGCTGTAATTGTGCTGTCTGCGCACAAAATTCTCGCTCGTGTCCACAAGATAATCCATATACCTGCACATCGCCTGCAAGTTGTCCTCAATAAGTCTTTGGTCTCCATACTGCTGATACAACTCCCAGACCAAAATAATGCCCGCATCACTCCACCCGTTTGCGCCGCTGTCCATATTGATACTCGGTGCAATCTCTGGAAATGCCCCGTTTTCACACTGGCCGTCGATCAGCATCTGTACATATTTTGACAGATAATTGTGCACCTCTGCGTTGTATGCCGCCGTGCGGGCAAAGACCTGCGCGTCGCCCGCCCACCCAAAGCGCTCGTCCCGCTGCGGGCAGTCTGTCGGCACGTCCAGAAAATTGCTCAACTGTGTCCAGTAAATGCTCTCATACAACTGATTGATATGCTCGTCAGAGCATGTAAAATATCCTGTCCTCTTGTTTTTTGTGCTGAGCACCAGCCCTGTGACCTCCTCCGCCGGCAAAGCCTCGTCCACACCAGAAATCTGCACATAGCGAAAACCGCGGCACACCAGCTTGGGTGTATACGTCTCCTCCCCGGCGCCGCTCATCACATAGTAGTCGGTATTCTTCGCCGTATACAGATTCTGCGTCCAAACCGTCCCCACCGCATCATCACGGCAGGACATTCTGCTGTCATTGAGTGCCTCCGCGTACCGTATTGTGACAGTCTGCCCCCGCTTTCCCTCGGTATCCCGAAAGACAAGCTCGCAGTTTCCATTAAAATTCTGTCCAAAGTCATAGACATACACCCCCGAAACAGGCTCGGACACCGCAACCGGCTTGCGCGTCTCTATGCAGCTCACCGCAGGCACCCCGCTGGCTCTCTTTTCCAGCGCGTCATACTCCGAAAAAACGTCCGCCTGCTGCCAGCCGTCCGCCGCAAATCCGCGCTCACACCAGCCCGTCTGCTCGCGTGTGGCGTCATAAAATTCTCCCAGAAACATATCATCATTCTGGATAGGTCCGTCTGCATAAGCCTGCCACGTATCGTCTGTGACAATACACTGTGTGCTGTGATCGTCGTACTGCAACACGAGCTTTGCCTGCAAGGCAATCTGCTCTCCCCAGTCCGCATTCGCCTTGTCATATCTGCCATGTCCCAAAGCAGCGCCAAGGACGTGCTGCGTCTGCTCATCTGCAAGCAGCTTCGTGACATCATAGGTCTGGTAATAGACCTCCTTACTATAAATAGAACGCCCCGGCGCAAGATACTCCCCGCTTGCCTCCTCCCCGTCCAGATAGATTCTATAATCCCCCAGCGCAGAGACATAGAGCCTTGCAGCGGTCACGCAGCAGTCCGGCTTCTTTTCAAACAAGCAGCGCAGCATGGGCGCCGGCTCGTTCACCCCGGGCGTCAGCAAAAAGCCCGATGACGCCTCGCACCAGCCGTCCCGCACTTTGAAATAATACGGAGAAAACAGCGTGTTTTTCTTTTGCCCGCTCGTATCCTCCTCAAAATCTTCCTGCAAAAGCACTTCACCGGTATCCCCGTCTGTCACACAGAGATTGTCGTAATATGCATAGTATGCCCCTCTGTCTGTCCAAAAACCCAGATTGCCAAGCGCCTTTTTCTGGTCAAGCTCTGTGTGCAGCACTGGCTTGCCGTCAATGCTGGCCTCCACTGCCGTGTCTTTGATTTCTAGTCGCACGTGATGCACTTTTTCGCCAAAATCTTCGGATAAACCTTCCTCCAAGTCAGCGCTGCTTCTTTTTATTTCGTCCACATTCGAGAGCGAGACGATGGAGAAGGACACCGTGTCGCCCAATGTGTCAAACTCACACCGGAAATAGTCCCCATACTGGTTTGTGTCCATTCCCCACACCACGCCAGAGCGCGTCCTGCCCAGCCGGACATCGTACTCAATTGCATAATACGTTTTTTCTTTTGCAGCCTCCTTTGTGTCTTGCTCGGCCCTAATCCCAATCCATGAGGCGCCGCCCCAGTCATTGTCTGTCAGCCCCGTCTCAAACGCCGCGGTCTCCATGCTCTCTGTCATATTTCCAGCCTCGTCCCAGACAAATACCTTCCACACATAGCCCGTGCCTGCCAAAAGGTTGTTTCCCTGATAGGGCACTGCCACGGAACTTCCAGACTCCGTCCTGCCGCTGTCCCAGAGATACTCCTCCTGCGCCAGCTTCTCCTGCGATGCCGCCACAACGATTCTGTACGCCGTCTGCTGCTGACCGCACTTTGCCTGCATACGCCACCCAAAAAGCGGATTCTGTTCAATCCCTATGGGATTTTGCATATAATTCACTGTCAGATCTATAATCTTACAGGTTTCCTCCTCGCCGGCTGTATTCTCCGAAAGCGGTTCCTGCCCGCTGCACCCACAGCAAAGCAGCGCTGCCACCGCCGCCGCAGCCAGTATATTTCTTTTATTTTTCCGTCTCATACCTCGTTCCCACTCCTTTTCTCCACTGCCAATATGCAGGAAAGCCGGTCATGCTGCTGTCACATAACCGGCTATATCCCAAGGTCAGAAGGTCACTTCTCCATCATGGTCAATCATTGATACATACAAAATCCCCTCGAGGGCTCCGATGCTCTGCACCAGCGCGCCGCCGTTCTTCACCCGGAGCTCGATGACAATGCTGGTCCTCTCCGGCGTGATATTTCTGGATTTCACTTTGTAATACTTCGTGTACTGCGACACAATGTCTTGGAGATCATTCTCCATATCACAGTACATTGCCTGCACCATCAGAATCATCGGCGCCTGCATGACAGGAACCTTGTCCAGCGCAAAGATCACGGCTGTCACCGCGATGGACAAAATCGCGGCAATGTCAAACAGCCCTGTACCGCAGATAATCCCAACTGCCAAGGACCAGAACATAAACACCAAGTCCAGCGGGTCCTTGACGGCTGTCCTAAAACGCACAATCGAGAGCGCGCCCACCATACCGAGCGAGACCACGATGCTCGACTGGATCGTGATAATCACGGCAGCCGTGATCAGCGCTGTCGCGGCAAGCGAAATATTAAAGCTCTTATTATAAAAAGTCTTTCGCGTAAAAATCCTGTAGATAAAGAAAATATACAGCGACAGCAGCAGCGTCACACCCAGAACCACCAATATTTCCGAGACGGACAGCTCCGCCATGCTGATACTGCTGACAAACGATTTTTTAAGGACATCCTTGATACTCATACTCTGTTTCCTCCCGCTAAACTGTACTTTCTGCACAGATAGTATTTTGAATAGGTCGTCTGGCGCATCTTTTCAAGCTGTACTGCCTGGTAGAGAAAATCTGGAATCAGCTCGTCGAACTTCACCTCAAGCACATGCTGTCCGAGAGGCATCACCGGTCTCGTCACAATGCCTTCATCCATAAAACGCTCCACCATATTGCCCGAACTGATATTTCTGTCAAATGTCACCCTGACATTCCCGTCCTGATAGACATACGGCACCCGCTCATATTCCACTATGACCTTCGGCGACAGAAGCCTGACCTGCTGATACAGGCAAAACTTGCGATAGACATCCGCATCGACGGCATCCATCGCAAGCGGCTGCCCTGACAGGACCCTCCTGCACAGCGCTTCATCGATGACGCAGGCGCTCTTTTTGGTCTTTCCCCGCTCTTTTCTTTTGAGTTCCAGCCGAATATAGGACAAATCCTGATTATAAATGCGAATCCTGAACTTCTCTCTGGGATCATTGCCGTTGATATTATCCTTCATACAGCTATCGCAGTAATCATCAAAATAAAGGCTTCTGATCCGATACCGATTGTCCTCGCCGGCATGGACATCACACGCCATCAATCCCCGAATATTATTCTCAATCAGGGCAAGGCGCTGCTCAGAACAAATATATTTGAACTCATGCCTGTACTCACTCATCCCGCAGTTCCTCCCACGCCTGTTCCAGAAAATCAAGACGCTTGTCCAAAAATACAACCAGCTCCTCCACCTTGCCTTCATGCAGAGTCCGCTTCTCCGAAAGCCCAGCCGTCTGAGGAAATGTATTCCACCGAATCATATTGCAGTCATTTGACTCCTCAATCCGATCACTGTATCCATAAATCATGTCCGCTGCATCCTCTCTCATCTGAGGTTCGAGTTCATCGAAAAAGATGTCCGCCAGCGTGCGCCTGAAATCCTCCTGCTGATACAGCGCATACCACAGATCAGAATCCTTCTCCTGCACCGCGGCATAAAATCCGACCGGGTCATGCAGGTCAATCCCGTCGTTGGTAATTCCGGACGCCGCGATAGACTTGTCATAATCCCAGCAGGGTCCCGCGTAAAACTTGTCGCTCACGCTGTCAGGGTACTTATAAAAAAACTGGCTCGTGTACGACGCATCCAGATTCTTGACCAGCTCCTCGACAAGATACTTGCGCGCAAAAGAATCCACATCAATGTAGTCGCTGTAATGCGCTCCTGTATAGGGACTGAGTCCGTCTGGCGAGAACACCGCGTCCTCAAAATCCTGATAAAGCCCCGACACATAGGCAACCTGCGCATGGGAGGCATACTTGGGACTCTCAAACACGACCGCCTGCATTCTTGAAGTCAGAAAACCGCTCGCCTCCAGTCCATAGCGGTCACTGGTCTCAATCTCCATCAGATACCCGCCTGTGAGGTCCTCCGGCTCCTTCTCTACCAAGTATCCCTTCGTGCTAAAGAGCCGCCCCATCGGCTCCATAAAAAATTCCAGCTCCTCTGGATTCAAGCCGTCATTCAGCGCCTCTGTCTCCTTTTCAAGATCACTGATGTTGATTCTGTTTTTTCCGATTTCAATCTTTTCTGAGAGCAGATAATTCCCGAGAAATCTGCCGTTTGCATACACGTCCACAAACTGCACGTCCGGCGTGTAGTCGAGGTCAAGCATTTTTGCGATCGAGAACGCTGTCGCATTTCTAAGCAGGGTATCGTCAAAGGAATTTGCCGTCAATATCCATTTTTTTGCCGCCCCCATACCAAACAAGTCCGCCTTCTGACTTAATTTTAATAAATAGGATTTCTTGTCCGTCTCCTCAAAGGAGGAGTTGCCGCGGCAGTGTATGTTCTCGATCTCTCCCTCAAAATACCGATGTCCCCTGCCGTCTAGTATGGTCATCGTGCCTGACTCTGAATTTTCTTTTGCGGCGTGAAGCTGCTCTAACGAACCCGACTGCGTTTCCAGAAATACCGACGCAATATCCGACGTGTACATCACCTCAAGCTGGTATGCATCACTGTCCGCACCCACTCCGCCGCGCAGCACATGACTGCCTTCTTTGAGGCGGCATCTGTCTCCATACGAAACTTTTTTGTCATCGAGCAGAATTTCTTCCGCGCCCGAAAATGTCAGATTCAGTTTTTTATTGTTAAATGCGCCCGGCAGAAACAGATAGTACGTGTTGCCCTGCTCATTTTTCCACCACTCGATACACAGACTGCCATTCCATACACAAAGCTCAAACGCCTCCCCAGCAGAAGCTTCCGTTGGCGGAGTCGTTTCCTGCGCTTCCACAAACTTTTGTTTATCATAAGGATTTCCAATATCCCACAAAACAATCCCTGTTGCCACCAGCGCCATCAAAACCAGCGTCACAGCTCTCACGGTCCATTTTCTATTTGCTCTCATAATTCCCAGCAAGGAACTGTTCAGAAATTCACACGCTGTCTTACTTTCAGTTCCTTTTTCTCCACATAAATATAGTTTATAAGTATAAAATCTTAGCTTTTTTAAGTCAATAAACTTTATACTTTTTTAATATATTATGTGTTGAAGCTGCGGAATTTAATCGGATTTACTCACACATTTTCACCACCCATACGTCCTGTATCTTCTGCACGCATCCCTCCTGCGGATAAATCTTCATCGCCTTGTATTCCTCGGTCTCCATCAAGGCGCACTTCTCGTCCCAGTCCAGCTTCGCCAGCTCGTATCCCAGAAACGTTCGGATAAAATTATCGCGCACGCCCGATGTGATCAGCCCGTTCTCCAGCGCCACGCCCGACAAAGAACGCAGACTGTTCGCGTCCAGCACGTCCAGCTCCACGCTGCTTGGATTATCCTTATAATAAAACTCTCCAAGAATCGTCACCGCGTCGCCGGGCAGAAATCCCTCCTGCGCCTGCGCCATCACAAGCACACGGTTAAAATACGCCTTCACGCGCTCTGTCGCGATGTCTGTCCTAAGATACGCCTTGTTCGCAAGCAGATAGTCACTGTAGCTGCTCACCGACAGCGTCACCACCACCAGCAGCGCAAGCCCGGACTGTGCATACCGCTGCCACCCTGCCTTCTGGTCCGCCTGCTCCCAGTCCTGCACACAGCATTCCAAAAGCGCCAGCACCATGACAAAGACAAGGACATACGCATAGAGCATGAGCATCGAGTAATCCACCTCCGGCGCCATAAAATAGATAAAGGCGGCGGCAAGCGGCACAAAGAAGCAGTACAGCACCAGAAGGCCAAAAGACAGGACATCACGGTAGAGTCTGCGCTGTATTGTCACCACGGCAAACAACACCACCGCGAGCGCGCAGGTGATCTGATTGGTGGCTTTGGCAGTCTTTGTCACAAAGGCAAACGGCTTCCACAGGAAATATTCAAGAAAGCGCTTATAGCACCGCGCGATCAGCACTGGCATCTCTCCGATGGCGATTTTTCCCATATTGCCGACGCCGCCATACGTCTCATTGTCTATGTTTGGATAAATGACATGGGAAAGCCACATGTAAACCAAGACACCCACGCCGAGCACCCCAACGCAGACAATTCCCTTTTTGAGCATCTCAGGAAACTTTTTTCCATGAATTAAATCGACGATCATTCCCATCAGCATCAAGGTGATGGCAAAGCTGATATAACTTTGATAGGTCCCAAGCACACAGATGAGCAAAACGATGCAGGGCAGCCAGCCAAACTTGTAACGCCGCAGCAGATAGACCGCCAGACATACCATAAAGATACCAATTCCCGAAGTATGCGCCATAAACATAAACGTCATGGTGCTGACAACACTTGGAAACGTCAGCATCAGGGCAGGCACCAGAATCGCCCCCGTCGTGCTCCTGATCTGCAAAATCTCCAGTATCAGACACGCGGACAGCGAAAGCAGGAGGATCAGCAGAAAGCCATGCACCGCGGGTATACTGTAAATACTCCCAAGCTTGTGAATATACTTTAAAAACCAGCGCCCGAGATAATCCCCGCTTCCCGGACGGTTTAAATTATTGATGTCGTCCCAGTTGGTCAGCTTGTTTGCCAGCATATAAAAATGGGTGACAAGTCCTGTCACCATACCTGATACAAAGCACTGCCTGATATGTCTTGGAATCCGCTTACAAAGCTGCGCCAATACATCATATTTCATCGGCCAAATCCTCCCTTTTTATCGAAATAAAACCTTCCGGTACTGTTTTCCGGTCTCTTCCCATGAAAAGCGCTTCACATTCTCACGTCCTCTCTCCTGAAGCTGTCTACGAAGCCCGTCATCTTCTGCCAGCTTCAAAATCGCCTGCGCCGCTTTCTCAGTATCCTCTGGATTGACGCAGACGGCGGCATCGCCCACAACCTCCGGCAGAGAGCTTGTGTCTGAGCAGAGCACTGGCGTCTCAAGCTGCATCGCCTCGATGGGCGGGAAGCCAAACCCTTCTATAAAAGACAGGAACACAAACAGCCTTGCCTCATGAATCAGCTTATGAAACGCTTCATTGCTCTCGATATACCGAATGCATGTGATTTGGTCAGACACCTTACAGCCGCTGACAAACTGGTCTATGCACTCTATGCCCACAATCGTGAGCGGCAGCGGCTTGTCCGTCATCTGGCAGTAGCGCTCATAGCTTTTCACGATGCCCGCCGCATTCTTGTGCGGCAGCGCTGAGGTATTGGCGATGATATACCCGCCGTCCGCCTTCTCCCCCTTCGGACAGGATATCGCGGTATGCCCATTGTAGATGACTGTTATCTTCTCTGGCGACACTTTGGAATACCGCATAATATCCCGCTTCGACGCCTCTGAGATCGCAATCACCTCATCTGCACTGCGGGCGGAGGCCTTCAGCCGCCACATGATATAGAAATTCTCTAATCGGTTAAAATATCCGGGATACTGTTCATGATAGTAAAACGGTATCATATCATGGATTATCACACTCGTTTTTGTCAGATGCAGCATCGGCGCATAGCCTCTGGGAAAGAGCACCCTGTCAGCCTTTAGCTTTCTGGCATAAAAGCTCACCTCAAACAACTCCCATAAGATACAGGTGCGTTTATTCAGCGGATTTTTGTTTTTCACCTCGATAAACCGAAGCCCCGGCATGTCAAAATCCTTTTTATTCAGCGGGTTGCCAAAGACGATCAGTGTATTTTTTTGGTGGTGCGCGGCGAGGTCGCGCACCAGATTCAGCGCCAGATTGTAGATGCCGATGCTCTTCCCCGCGCCCTTTACCAGCTTAAAACAGTCAATTACAAGTCTCATACTTATTTTAACCCTATCCTTTATACATACTATATTTCAATTTCATTTACAGGTATATTATTATATCATAACCAATTTTTAAAATCTACTAGCTTTCACTATAACGATCGCCAAGAATCACGTCAAAAAGAGATAAATATATTACAACTTATCTCTCCAACACAAACTCTATAGATTCCGAACAATATACTTCTTAATCAATTTCCTGTTCCAGTAACGTAAATAATCTGCACTGAAAAAATTCATCCAATGATATATCCAATCCGTCACATATAATTTTAATTGTCACAATCCCAGTATTCTTACTGTTCCCATTCATAACATTTTTAAGCGTTGATTGTGGCATTCCTGCACAATACGCTAATTGCGACATATTCATATTTTTCTCTCTGCACAAATTTCTGATTCGCTTTACTACAGCTTCTTGTACTTTCAATGCTTTCCACTCCGATACACTTTTGTAAAATAGATATTTGTAATATACACATTTTTATTCTACAAAAAATATACATAGAGCTAAGACCTTATATGGTCTTGTTTCGAAGTATTTTTCACACTGTATTCTTCCTGCTCTAGTTCAAATGTTGTACCTATAATATACTTGTCTGCCTCATAAAAATGAAGGTCATAATCTCCATACTCTTGTATCATTTCCTGCGTAAACACAAAAAGGTATGTGTCATCTGGATTGCGCAGACTGGATTGTGTATCCTCTGCCACACCGATTCCCCGCGCAAAATAAAAATTATTCATTGTAAGCATATTATCATAAGCCCATTTGGAGAGCTCTAAAATCTCCTTATTTTCATAATTGTTTGAAACCCATACCAAATGCTTTAGCTGCTTTCTCTCGGATAGTTCCTTCCAAATGCTATCTTGAAACGGTGACGCATAGGTTTTTTTTTGAGCAAACTGTGCTCTCTGCTCGCAAAGTTTTTCACTGATCTCAAACACTTGCAAAAAGCAGCACAGCGCAAGCACTACACTTCCAACAACCGCTGACTTTTTACTGTTCCAAAGTCTCGCATTGCAAACAATTACAGCCGTATAAATCAGATAATTTACCGGCCATATAATTCTGCCCGTCGAACGGAAAATACTCCAATAACGAGTCAACGTACTGCTGTCCGTAAGTATAAACAAAAGCTTATCGTTCCATGTCACAACAGGCGATGCAGCAAACACCACAAGTCCGACTACGACCAGCATTCCGACCACAATCTCCGCCCATTTTTTTTTCATACAGCCCTCTTTCTTTTTTGTCAAAACTACCACACAAAAAACGGCTGTTACGATAAGTAACACAAAAATTCCAAGTCCCAGATAAGCAAATCCTTCATATTGAAGCTCATCATACATCGGCAGTGCATCAAAAAAACGGGAGTATCCCTTTTCATTAAAAAATCCATTCAAATTAAAACTATACGCTCCAAGTCCTGCGTCATTTGAGTCCGCACGTGTTGAAAAACCGCCCAGCACATAAGTCCCCAAAAGAAGCATACTGCCAAATGACACCCCCGGCAATATATATTTTAACTTAATTCCCTTTTCCTTTATAAAGCTGCATAAAATATATCCACACAAAAAAGCACCGCACATAGGAAGAAAATATAAATGCACTGCTGCTATCAGCCCTCCCAGAATCCCCCAACACACAATCGTTTTTTTGAGCTTCTGATAGTCCTTTTCATGCCTGACATACAAGTAAACTGCTGCAAGAATCATCCAGTGTCCGCCAAGCGCTGTATGTCTGAACATTCGTTCAATCACAATCGGCGAAATCACAAAAAAAGTGCTGCCAATCAACGCCTGTACTTTTCCCACAGAAAACTCCCGCAGTATTTTGACAGCAAAATAACCCTGCAATGCAAAACTAACAAGCCCCCACCAGCCAAAATATTGAAATGTCTCTGGCAGAATGGGCGAAAGCAATTTAAAAAACACCGCCAAACCGGGAATGGAATCTGTAAAAATAACTGACGTGAGAGATGGGTACGCCAGATTGTCCGTCAATCCAACAGGAAATGTCCAATTGCCGCGCCGGTAAAAACACCAGCCTAAATAATGCTGCGTCAAGTCCCCACGCCCCAGCAGCCAGTCATCATAAACCGGATTTAATACATTGATTCCATAAATTGCTATAAATGCCACAATGCCCATGATGACAGACGATCTATACAAGACCTTGTCATGATTCATTTGGTCTCCTCCTTCAACGCATTATCATCAATATTACACAGGAATTAATCTGATTGTTTCTGTGGCTTGTCCTTCTCCGTTTCGACATTTGTCTCCCGCTCAATATAGATGGGCCGATTCTTTACCTCCATATAAATCCGCGCAAGGTACTCGCCAATCACGCCCAATGTCGTGATAATCACCCCTCCCAGAAACAGCAGGACAATCATGATACTGTTATATCCGGTTCTGGGTGCAAGCGGGTTGCGCACCGCTGCAATTCCGATTGACACAGCATACCAAAAAGAAACAATCGTAATGACAATCCCCAGATAAACAACACCGCGCAGGGGTGTTGTCGCAAACGCAATAAATCCATTGTACGCATAGCGCAGCAGACCCAGAAAACTCCATTTTGTATGCCCTGCTGCCCGCTCGACATTTTCATACTCAATCCACTTGTTTTTGAATCCCACCCATGAGTAGATTCCCTTTGTGAAGCGCTCTCTCTCTGGCATTGACACAATCGAATCCACTACTGTCCGCTTCATAAGACAGTAATCCGTACTTCCTGAAATCAGGTCAAGGACAGTGACATGGTTGATGACAGAGTAGAACGCTTTTGAAAAGGCGCTTCGAATCAAGGGCTCCCCTTTTCGCGATACCCGCCTCGCAGTGGCTCTGTCATACCCCTCCTTCTCAATAGCATCTATCATCTGTACCAGCAGCTTGGGCGGATGCTGTAAATCCGCATCCATAAGCGCCACATAGTCGCCTGTGCTCTTGCTTAATCCTGCGTAAATTGCCGATTCTTTTCCAAAATTTCTTGAAAGCGCAATATATTGTACCGTTCCTTCCACTGCGGCGGCAGCTGTCCGTTTCATTTCGTTTAAGGTATTGTCCCTGCTTCCGTCATCGACATATGTGATGATGAAATCAAAATCAGGAAGCTTCGCAAAAACCTCCCTGACAGCATTATAAAAAAGTTCGATACATTTTTCTTCGTTATAACATGGTACGATTAATTCTATTGTTTTCATGATTTTTCCTTTAATATCTTGAATTCGTTCTGTTATTGTACACACCCTGCCGTGCGGTCATACCTTGTCCTTTCCATAAGTCCTGTCCATTTTGACCGGACAGCGGAGTACTTTCAGCAGCACATACCACACAATCATCAGAAACGTGTACTCTGTATACCAGAAATGGTTCAGGAAATAGAAATCCCTGTTTTTCACTGCCAGCCGCACCGCGTCGGCAAACACCGGCAGAACCAAAACGCAGTACGGTATAAAGAGCAGTCTCCTTTTGCGAAGCCCGCTTTCCGTTTTGCTGCGCTGTGCAAAACCAACCCCCTCTGTCTGAAACAGATTGTTTTTGACACGCCACTTCAACTTATTGAGATATGTTTTTTTATCCAGTCCGGCGCGATGGCATATATAATCTTCCTTCATCACCACTGCGCACCGAGTTTTCTGAGCCATATTGGAAAAGAGATTGGCGGCGAAACTCTTGTTTTCCCCATCCTGATGATAAATCTCCCTTGCAGTCTCAATGTGGAACATATTCCCCAGCGCATCAAAAAGCGGCAGCACAGCGCAGCCTCGAAAACTTAGCAGTATGCCCTTTCCGATATCCTTATGCTTGTATTGTCTTGTCAGATCCTCTATACGATTGTACCCATTATACCGGTATACAAAATTTGAAAACGGATCGCCAATAAAATTTGCATACCGTACGACCCCGTTTTCTCCCTTTTGGCACACCTGACCTGTCGACACAATATTTTTGACCGAGGGATGCTTTTCCATCATCTCAATTCTGTTTTTCAGTGAACACATATTGAGAAAAGACTCGTCAGAGTCAATGAAGATTCCATACGTGCCCTTTGCTGCAAGCAGTCCCTGCTGTTTGGCAAATTCGGGCAGTTTTCTTTCATTGTGTATCATTTCCGCATGATATTTTCTGGCAATCTCTGCTGTCTTATCCGTAGAGCCTCCATCCACAAGCAAAATTTCTATTTGCGCCTGATCAATTTCCTGCCGGCGTATACTTTTCAGTGATTCCTCCAATGTTTTTTCCGAATTAAACGTCGGCATTATAATCGAAATCATATATCCACTCTCTGCCATACCCTGTCCCTTCATTCTACCCAGATCCCATAATATTTACCATCCCCGCAGCACCCGAATCAATCGGAACCATAGCCCGGGATGTTTATCCCACAATAAAATGCTCCAGTAAATCCCCCGCTCTTTCCATCCTCTTTTGGGAATCCTTTTCAGATCTTTTATATACTTGTCATACAGCCTGCGTATCTCGGCAAAGTATTCGTTTCTTTCCTGCTCCTTTTTTTCATGTGCATACACCATGAACCATGACCGCAGCACCACCAGATATCCCCCCGGCAGAACTGCATTATAAACATCCTTCCATCCAAGTGACTTATAAAAATCCAGCTCCTCTTCCAGCGCATACACATAGTGCTTAACATGCAGTGAAACCGTACTCTTATGGCTCAGTGACGTCGGGCAAACCCTGTACAGAATATGAATCTGGTTGGTAACGACTATTTTTTGTGCCATGCCGGAAACACGGCTTGCGCAGAAGGAATCGTTAAAATAATGGGTAGGCATTTTTTCTTTCACTTTCATAAACGCTTCTACCATCCGCTCCATAAATGTCCTCTGAAACAGCATCCCCCAGAAAAAACCAGGGCGGATATCTGTATTACAACGATATTTTAATCCAAAGTCATGTCCGGACATCACCTGCGGTTTTCCAAGAATATCATTCTGTAAATTGTTCTCCCAGTTATAATTGCTTATCGCATGAAAATCACTGACTCTTCTGTTAAATGTTGCGACAACCTCTGCGTCGGGAAATTTGTCTGAAACGTTCATGACATCCTCTAGCAAATACGGACTCCACACGTCATCGTCGTCCGACAAGACAATATAGCTGCCTGTCGACGCCCTGTAGCCGCGCTCCCTCGCAGCAGAAGCCCCGCTGTTCTTCTGGTGCAGCACGCGAACCCTTGCATCAGTGCGCTCATACTGGCGCATAATCTCCAATGTGCGATCCTTCGAGCCGTCATCCACAAGAATTAATTCGATATTTTTGTATGTCTGCGCCAGTATGCTGTCCACTGTTTCATTTAGGAAATCCGCCCCATTGTAAGAGCCAACTACGACACTTATCAGTCTGCTGTATTCCATTTACTATTCCTCCCAAATTTCTGTAGCTGTCATCCTACTTCTGTTTCCCATAATACAACGCATCTATCCATTCACCAAATATATTTCCCGTCTCATCCCACAAAAAACGGGAAGAAAACGTGTAAGCGCTGTTCCGCATTTCTTCATATCTTGTTTTGTCGGATAAAACCGCGCACATCTGATCCGCCAGTCCATTTACTGAATTGTCCCTGCACAGATAACCGGCCTTTCCATAATTGACTGCCTCACGGATTCCCGGAGAATCAAATGCGATACAGGGTGTTCCGACACAGCCTGCCTCTGTGACGGGAATGCCCCATCCTTCCCTGATTGAAGGAAACAAAAGTGCCCATGAGCGGCTTAGCAGCTCCAGCTTTTTTTCCTCCGAAACATATCCCCAGCTCACAATATCGCCTGCAGGATTGTCTCCTGACGCATCTTCCCATGTCAGGTGATTTTTTTCACAGACGGCCATCAGATTTTTGTCCACATATTCCGGATCCTTTTTCCCGATAATCCACAGTCGTGCGCATGGATTTTCTTTTTTGATGTGTGCAAGCGCTTCGACCGCCACATCAATTCCCTTATATGGCGAATATCTGCCTGCATATATAAACGTAGGGTTCTCCTCTTTTGGAAACCACTGTTCCTTTTTCCATGGTCGAAAAGATACGCCATTATAGATAATTTTGATTTTATCTTTATCATAACCCCTTTCTGCCAACTCATCCCTTGTTGACTCCGATACCGTAATAACAGGGTCATGACGGTTCAGACGCAGAAAACGCTCCTCGAGCAATTTCCCGATTTTACTTAACGGAAACTTTGCACTATACTCCCAGATTTCCTTGGTCAGCTGATGAATATAGAAAATGCGCTTTTGGGATTCAACCCAAAAAGGGGTAAAAAACCGATGTGTATTGCACTGGTCTATCACGAAGTCAATACTCTGGCGGTGTTTTTTATAAAACCGCATCGCAGCCGGAATAACCGTAAACACATTTCCGTGTCTGATGTATGTTACCCCGTCAATGTTCTCGCGCTCCGGCTGTCCCTCATATCTCGGTGCAAAGTGGTATATTCTGTATTTTCCTTTGTCAGCGCGGCTAAGCATTTCGTGTGTGTGCACCTCTGCGCCGCCTGCCTTCGGCGACCTGATATCTCGCCAGGATAACGCCAGTATCGTTATTTTCTTCATGAATAAGCCTCCCTTTGCCGTTTTCATGTGCACACAGACAGCAGCACACTTTCCTGTTAAAATTGAAAGTAAATAAACGGACTTGCACCCGTATATGCCAGACCGATTGTCAATCCGATAAACACAAACCAGATAATCAGGGATGACACCTTTCCCAGATCCATAACTGCATAATATCCGCTGCAAAATTCCTTAGACGCACTTCTCCGGTAAGCTTTTATGTGACAGACAATCATGAAAATCAGGGAGACAATTGTCCATGAATACAGATGACGCACTCCCCTGTCAAATGAAAACATGCGCTGTATTATCACAAGAGCCGTACTTATATTGTCTGCCCTGAAAAAGATCCAGCACAGACAGACAAAAATATCCGTTGCGGCAGCATAAAGGATATTTCGAGCCGCACTCCCTTTCCTGTGTGTGCGTACAAACATTTTATGCACACACAGTGCAGCTCCATGCAGCGCTCCCCAGACGACAAACGTCCAGTTTGCCCCATGCCATAAACCGCCTAAAACCATTGTCAGCATTAAATTGATATAGGTTCTTATTTTTCCTTTCCGATTTCCTCCCAGAGAAATGTAAAGGTACTCCTTAAGCCATGTAGACAGACTAATATGCCAGCGTTTCCAGAATTCAGAGACATTTTTTGATATATATGGCATATTAAAGTTTCTTGAAAAATCATACCCCAGACATTTTGCACTTCCTATCGCCATATCGGAATATCCCGAGAAGTCAAAATAAATCTGCATCGCATAAGAAACTACTGCCATGGCAATTGTTCCTGCACTGAATACTGTCGGATAGCGGAACACCTCATCCACATACACCGATAAATTGTCAGCCAGTACAATTTTCTTGAATAAACCAAACATGAAAATCTGGAGTCCCGTTTCCAAATTCCGAATCGAAACGTTTCTGTCCTCCGACAGCTGTGGAAGAAACTCCGATGCCTTTACAATCGGACCTGCTACCAGCTGTGGAAAAAAAGCGATGTAGAGCGCCACGTTGACAAAGCTGCGTTCCGCCTGCAGTCTTCCCAGACGGACATCAGCAATGTAACTGATTGCCTGAAATGTATAAAACGAAATTCCAACAGGGAGTATAAAATTTATTGTCCCCGCACTCGAGATGGAAAACAGTTCACAGAACGACTCCACAAAAAAGTTGTAGTACTTAAAAATGCCAAGCACGACAAGTACAACACAGACTGCCATAACTACAACCGTTTTATTTTGGTGAAGTAAGCCAGCCAGATATGCAGTCACTGTCACAAATAAAATCAAAAAGCAAAAACGCCAGTCCCACCAGCCGTAAAATATATAGCTGGCAATCAGCAAAATCATGTGGCGCACAATATAAAAATGATTTCCTAACTTTTCTTTTACGACCCTCACATTTGTTATGCCCTCCAGAACAAGCACAAGAGTGAAAAATACAATAAAGGTTATACTTGCAAATGTCATTTATTTTCCCTCAATCTCCATAATCTTATCAAACAGTGCGTCTGCAACCAGCTCATGCCCTCTCCTGTTTAGATGGCCTTTGCCTGCCTCCGTGTTGGAAAAACCAAATGGCAGCTCATAATTCTGTCTGTAATTTTCAAGAAATATATCTGACATATCCAGAAATTCGATTCCGTAATCGCTGCACGCTGCTGCAAATTCCGCGATATCTTGCGGATTCCCAAGCGTTCCCACTGTCCCGTCATCATTTATACAAGTATTTGGCATGTAAAAAACAAGCAGTTTTACATTGTAACTGCCGGCTTCCTCTGCAAGCATTTCCATAAATCTGTTCAGCTGTGTATGATATTCGGGAGCCTGATTTTCCAAAGCGCCACCGGAATCATTGTTATCCGAAACCTCGGCAGCATCATTGTTATCATCCGCCAGACTCGCATCATTCAGATCACACATATCCCGTATCTGTCTGTGCAGCAGACAGAAATAAGGCACTTTCTGCATATAGTAAATCAGTCCGGAATCAAATGCCGGTGTTCGTTTACGTGTCCCTGTCAGTACTTCCTCCATGCGTTCCATGGACAATTTCACCGACCGCGTCTCTATAATCACATATTTGTGCGGTGCATATGTTTCCAGCGCATCCTTAAGATTATCTGAACACATGTAAAAGGTATGACCTTCCATCCCAATGTTGTATACCCCATATCCCGCACCTGATGTTTCCATTTTCTGATTCAGCAGATATGATACGGAGGACTTTTGCGGAACATTATATGCATTCATGTGCGATGAGCCCATCAGCAAAATATCTATGTCCTCCCGCCCCAACATGTAAGCATTGTTATATCCGTCTGCATCGTTGAACCCCCATGCAAATCCTTCATAGCCGACAGAATGAAATTGATTTTCCCAAGAGTAGTCCGTCGCCCCCGTTTCAGAGGTTTTTCTTATTCCATGATTGTAATAAAACAAACTAAATACAGATAATATAGCCACCGCAGCGATACCCGCCACAAAACATTTCAATAACCAGATTACAACACCCTTTGCATTTTTCATTTGACAATATTCCTCATCATATGATTACCCGTTTATCATTCTTTCACAGACTACTGCATCAGCCTTAAATCCTGATTCTCATAAAAAACATTCTCTACAACAGCATCGCCTGATACACTGTACCGCACTGTCTGCGGCGTACCAACCTGAACCAAATACCGGCTTTTCCCGTCACCATCCGTCAGCCGTTCCGCCGTAATCCCTTCAAACGCCACGTCTTCATCCCGCAGGCCGCTTCCCTGAAATGTTATAACATAACTTCCCTCTTTTAAGAAAATTTCATCCGTGTCAGCTTCCACTGCTCCCCTGACATGTTTTAACTGTATCTTGTGAATCGTGGTCATTTCATCCGCGCTGCGCGCTACTTTAAATGTTATGTCTGTGTTCTGTGTGCAGACAAAGTCCACATATATTTTATTGTCAGACACTACCTGAACAGAAACATCCGCCACGTCTTCATTGTCCGCAATGACAAGATTGAAATTCGCACTGTTTGAAACCTCCAGCTCCACACGGTTTGTCCCTACCGTAAGATCTGTAAAATGGTACTCTATCGGGTCTGCCAGCTCGTAATCCGTCCCGACTGCTTCCATGATAACCTGCGGATCCCACCGTATATCATAATCATACAGGTAAATCACACTCTCCCCGCTCGAACCATAGACAAAGTTTCTGTCTGCAAAATCCCCTCTTATCGCTTCGATACTTTCCTGTTCCATCGTCATCTCAGAGCCTGTATGCGAGATAATAAAATTAAAATAATTGCTTCCGTCCCTGTAAATCCAGCCTCTGTCACCCTTGCACTCCAAATACAGCCGTTCACTGTCCACCTCGTCCGCGCGAATCCATCCCATACAGACATTATACTTTCCATTTGTCGCTGCCGTAATAGGATTGGTCTTCCAATAACTGGCAAGTCCGCATTCGTATTCGGAATCATGTGTCTCTAAAAAATCTATCTCGCTCTGACAGGGCTCCTGAACAAGGCTTTCTCTGCCTTTATATATCGGATTGGAATATCCTACGATCAGCAGTACAAAAATCAGCCCTAACGCGGTTCCAGATGAAAGATAATTTCTTCCAACCGGCATTACCCAGTATGAGGCAAAACACTCCTCCACCCAGCGCACACATACAATAACCAGCAAAAACCATGCCAGACCGGCATATCTGTTAATCGGCGCGCCTCCCACGCTATAAAGTTCAGCAATCCCGTTTAATACATTCACTCCAATCAGTGATGTCGCGCAAAGTGCACAGAGCACGTCTACTACCGGCACCTTCTCGATTCCCCTTTTGAAGATGTCACACCAGCGGGATATCAATGCCACAAGCATCAGCCCCACAATGCCAATCCGTATCAGCCAGAATACAGACGGAAGTTTTACAAAACCGCCCTTGAGCGGAATATTATACTGGTTCAGCAGCGCTGCAAAAAAAGACGGTATCCCCTTATCAAACAAGGTATGCATGTCCGTCCAGTACATATAGTCCGAGCCGCCATATCCGCCCCATTCGCCAAATAACGACAGCCCCAGCAGACCTGACACGATATTCAGGCATGCCAAAACAAGCGCAAGTGCTCCTCCGGCAGCATAAAGATATACATGCCGTTCTTTCTTTTGAAGTGCCCAGATAAATGCATACAGTCCGGCCGGCGCTCCAAACGACATGAGTAGCAGGGCTTTATCACTGACGGTGAGCAGCACAAAAAGCGAAAACACTGCTGCCAGAATGACAGGAATCTTTTTCCTTTCCGATACCATTTTTTCGATCGCCCAAAGCATCAGCAGCGCTGCAAATGCCGGAACGGTATGATATTTGTTTGTGGCAGAAGATGGAATCATAATAAAAACGACTGCTGCCAAAAGCCATTTGTTGTCAGAATATTGTTTTGATACAATTACCAGCATGACAAAAATGCAGAGAAAATACCAAATGCTAAAACAAATAGCCGCCATATCCGTTCCGGTATTTCCAATGCCCAAATGATACAAAAGTGACAGCGTTAAATTCCATGGATCCAGCATCTGCAAAATATTATAATCCAAACTGCCCAATTCATACTGCCAGTACGCCAGCATGTATGTCCCCGCATCATCCGCATTAATTGACATTACCACAAAAAAACTAACTGTCAGAAATAACGCCGACAGCACTAAAAAAAACACATGTTTCAAGTCGTTCCACTTTTCTGTTCTCATTGCGATTCCTCTCACTCTGGTAATTCTCATTTGCCTGCATCAATTATAACCTATTTTTCCAAAAAAATCCACAGTATTATTTCTGCCTGTTTTTTGCCCTTTTTATACTAGCGCATGTTTGAAAAATACTGCGCGGCAGGCACTGCATCGAACAAAAAATGCAGACAATAGAAATGCCTTGTCAAAACCAAACTAACACAAGGCACTTTGTATCGTCTGCCAAATATCTTTCATCGCATCCACCCGAAAGCGGTTTCATATAAATCGCCGTTCTCAATCAGCTGCATGTATTTATGCGCAATTGTCTGTTTCTCTTTCCGAAAATTTTTACTCATCTCGTGGATGATTCCATTAAGGGTCCGCTCGCTATATTCGGATAAATCCATGACATACTTCTCCTGCGCAACCTGCCCTGCCAGTTCCTGATACTTGTCCGCCCACCCAATCACGACGCAGGGCGTACCCGCCTTATAGGAATGCACCACACCGTGGTATCGCGAGGCAACTGCAAAGTCAACCTGCGCAATCAGTCCTGAAAACTCAATGCAGTCAATCTCATCATCAATATACACAACCTTGTCTTCCGCCCCAAACTTGTCTGCCAGAGCCGCGCAAAACTCCCTGTCGCTGTCGCAGTGCCTGATAATGTACACGTTCTTTCCCGCGCGAAGCAGCGCGCGGACTGCCGACTCGTAGATCTCTTGCCCATTCACGTCTGCCGCATGTACTTTCAGTTTCTGGTTTGGTATTACGGCTACACTTCCCGGTTTTATTTCATAGGTCTTCATCAGGCGCGGATTTCTGTAAAAATGCTTTGGGTTTAGATGTTCCCCCAGCAGAACCAAGTCGGGCGCCAGAAAAAGATTCTCTGCCAGACAGTATGTTTTCATCACATCAAAACCAGCCTGCTCCCTTGCATAAATTTTTTTCGGGTACTGCAACGTCCGTTTCGCATTCCGCATCAGTCCCCATCCTGCCCACTTCGGATAGTCGAACGGGCCAAACGACTGCGGCATAACGACTACAGGAATCCTATTCTTTTTCATAAGCGCTATTTTTTTCAGCCATACATAATTATCCAGCAGTCCGAATTTACTTGAAAAAACAAACCCGCTTGCATCCACACACAAATCCGCATTGCGCAAAACCCTGCGCAGAACGGCACTGTTCCTTTGGCTCTGTATGCCCCTGATGCGGCCTGCAATCCTGTATATTCCTCCCTGTGCGTCAAAAAAATCTGCCGGATAGAATGACAAGGTACGCAGCTTATACCGTTCCTTATATTTTTTCAGCTGTTCTTCAGAGTTCTTACACAGTGCGACCACTTTCTTATCCGGCCATCTCTTTTGCAGGTAATGATACAAATGGAACATCATCGCCTCCGCACCTTTGTTGTTAAAATTGATACCTGTAATTAAAATGTACCTCATACCCGACGCCTCCTGTTGAAACCTTACGCCCTGCGTGTTTTTTCCTTGTATTTGCTAATTATTTTTTTGTATCCGTTGAACAGAGTCTCTTTTAAGTATCCAAACTCTGCCGTCTTATGGTAAAACAAAAAATACCCACTGTTTGGAATCAGCACAGCCACAAAACACCGCGCAGCAAATCCCCCTATGCCGCCAAACGGAATCACGGATGTCAGCCACACGGTTGCCGTCCCCATAATCAGTGTTACAAAAACAGCCTTTCCGTATGCATAAAAGTAATGCCTGACCGGCATCTTAAAGACATTTCGATAAATCAATACCGGGTCATACCACCAAGTTGTCAGCAGCCAGCTCAAAATCGTTCCCAGAATAACCCCTGCAAGCCCGATCCGCACAACCAGCACAACCGAAATAATAATGTTTAAGACTGCCGTCATAACAGGCCGCATCTTTCCTTTCCAGAAAAGCCCGCAGGCATCCCTGTATATAAATGAAGTTCTTTGAAATCCGTTTATCATAAAATATAAGATCTGCAAAAATACCAGGTCTGCCGAGAAAGTTCTCTCTTTGCCAAAAAAAGTCTGGATGACCGGATTGATTAGCACCAAAATACCAATGCCGACAAACGAATAGAACCAGTAGCAGAGCAGCTGTATGCACCGGAATACAAACTCACTTTTTTTCTCCGACTCCTCGACAAATAAGTTTCCTATCGTTGCCGTTACCCCTGCAAACAGCTGCATGGCAATCTGGGAAATCCCATAAATTATTGTCTGATAATTTCCATACAGTGCCACAACTTTCACATGAATAAATGCCGATATCAGAATATTGTCTGTAGAATTGACAATGGTTGTATTCACTTTAAACAGTGCCATGCCAAAGACATCCTTAAAAATATGTCTTTTTTCGTCCTTCCAAAGCTTCTCATAATCGGAATCCTTTATAAATGGATACACCCTGTCCACTGTAATCGAAACAGTAATATTAATCAGAACATTTGAAAGGAGCCCTATAACAGAATAGAGCAAAAAATCCCGAAACACTGCGAGCGTGGCGAGCTGAACCGCTGTCACCAGAAAGTTGATGATAACCTGGTAAAAGTTTACCAGATACAACTTTTGATCCGCGCGCAGAAGAATACTCTTATATGCCCAAAACCAGTAAGATGATGCTGACTGAACCACATACAGCATATATATCAAGTTCAAATCCACCAGATCTGTCGTTCCCTTAACAAGCCACGGCAAAAATGGAAGCAGAACCGTACCTGCCGCCATAATGACAAAGCCAATCAGAAAGTAGATGTGTTTGAGGAAGTGCATAATGGACTTGATTTTCTCTTTGTCCCCCTCTGCAAGCGGCTCATAAAGGCTAAATCCAATTGCCGTTCCAATCCCCAGCTCTGCCATGCTGAGAATGGACAAAATATTGGTGAGAAGGCTGGAAATCCCCAAATATTCATCACTGAGAAACTGAACAAAAATAATACGGCTCACAAAAAGAAGCACACCGGAAAAAAGTGTCCCTACTCCCCCCACCACAATATTGATAATTGCCTTTTTTACTCTCATCTATTTCTCCATCATGACTTTTTGCGCAAATGCAGCACAATTAGCAGTCTGCCCAGATCCATTCTGGCTCGTTTCACCGTGCGGTACCATCTGATACGTCCATACGAGCGGTTTTCGCCCAGACGCAGTTTTCTCAGCTGTTTTTTCAGGCGCGCCTTGTCCCTGTTTCCGGCTTTGTCGGCCGCTGCCCCGTATGGCAACAAATCACAGGGAACCCCGTATTCCACCTGACGCCCATTCTGTGCCTGTGCAAATACCAGATTGTTTCTCCACTGATTTTCAAGCTTTTTTTCCAAATGCTGTGAATCTGCGATATCCAGATATTGCGCTTGGGACACGAAAAATTCCTCCTGACAGTACTCCCATGCTCTCTGTCCGGACGCCGTCCTGATAATCAGACTACTCGAGCCTTCGGCGGAGTCATCCTTTTTGGTGTAATTGTCCCCCACGGATAAATCTGCCGCTGCATTTAATTTGTCCATACAGTAAAGACATCTTTTCTGTCTGCAGAACTCTTTCACCATCATCCGCTCATTCGCCGGTAGATGCACATGCGTTCCATTCTGAAACTCCATGCGGATATTTCCCGGCCAGCCGCCCGCTCTCTTATCCCGAAAATGCAGTGCCTTCACTGGACTGTTCCACCGTTTTAGCCGCTTTAGATATTCATATATGGAATAGGTCATTGTCTGATCGCAAAATAACCCCAGTACCAGAATGTTCTCACGGCTGCGCCCCGCTTCTTTCAGCGCATTGCACAGTCCGTGCACTGCACAGCCTGTCCCGACAAAAATAACCTTTTCGTCGGGATTTCCCAAGATGAACCGCACTGCCTTCTCCTGCGATACCGGAAGATATCTCGACTGCTGTGTCCTTTGAAGTATTTCCCCGTCCCGAACAGACTGCGTCTCCAGCTGATTTTCATAATCGTAGTCCCGTACAAGAAATGCTGTGTGGTACTGCCCGTCCCGCAGTAATTTCTGTACCATGGCTGTGACCAGACCGCCGCTGGAAGCGTGTTTCAAAAGCTTTTTCTCCTTTGCCTGTACAGAAAAACAGACTGGTTTCCGCTCTGTCACGGCACTGTACGTGTATGAATACCCAGGGCATACCCTAAGGCATTTTCCGCAGCGGATGCATTTATCATAGTCAATGACCGGCAGATAGGTCTCCTCCTGCCGCTCAAAACGAATGCAGGATACAGGGCATACCGCCGCACATACCCCGCATGATGTGCAAAGCCCGTCCTCTGTTGTCCTGTCAATATTCTGCGTTTTTTTATCCATATGCTCAACTCTTCTCCCAATCAGCCGGTCACTTCACACTTTGCTTCACATAGTAATTTGAATCCAATTTCCTGTGACTGCGATTGTCCGCCCATTTTTTGAGCAAGTCAACATTCAGCTGTCTCCAGGAAAAGAGCGGAATCCTGCTCTGAAAAAACCTGTTTATAATATATAGGTATTTCCTGAGTCCATAATGCTGCCGCACTGCCATACATATCATCCCCAAGCCTGTACAGTCGAGCTTTTTGAAATCCTTTTTGGGATATTTTTTCTTGATGTACCGGCAGACCTTTAAAAACTCCTTCAGCCGAATTTCATAGGCATCCCACTCTATATGCGTTGTCAGCGAGCCCTTGCTTTTCGTAACACAGTATATGGTCTCCTGAGAAACTTTGACCTTGCCGCTGTGGTATCCTGTTCTGGTCATAAACATAATGTCATTAAAAAACAGTACCTCATCAAAACGAATGTTGTTCCGGCGCACAACCGAATGGCGAATCATGCATGCCCACGGCGCATTTGTCGCAAGCTTAATACGCAGCAGGTTTTCCCTGCTGGGATTTGCAAGATACTGGTTTATCCGCTTCTCATAGGCCTCGTGCCTGTTGCACGGTTTTCCCGAATCCAGATAAATGCTGGTCGGCGTAAAAAAAACTTCGTCATAATCGGACTCGAAATATGCAGCTACTGTGTCGTACATTCCCTCCACATAAAAGTCATCCGCGTCGGCAAACAGCAGCCATTTTCCATCCGCATGCTTCAATCCGATGTTTCTACATGCCCCGGCACCTTTCACATGCGAATCATTCACGTAAAATTCGACGTTCTGACCATATTCTGCCCGCACACGCCCAAGCTTGTCCAATTCCGCACTGCTGTTATCATCAACGACCACAATCTGTATCTCCTTGTCTGCCGGAATGGAACGGATAAGTTTCTCCAGCAAATCAGGCGTATTATAATGCGGGATAATGATGCTTAGGTTTCTTTTCCACTCTTTTTTCATTTTCTTTCCTTTAAAAAAACGACTTTACAAAAAAGTGTACTTTTTTGCAAGTCTGTATTTGTGTCTCTTATTTAGTTTACATCATGTCCGAAAAGTTTGCAATAATAATTTTTCGCCGCTTTCGACAGAGGATTCCACGATTCTCCAACAGTTCCATATTTACAAAAAAGTACAGCTTTTTATTATTGAGCCCTTTCCTGCCACTCTGCCTATGTTCATCCTTAAAGCGCTCAATTAACCTCCCCCCTGTATAAGTGACTATGGTGCAAAATAATAACAGAAGAAGATACACTTTATTCCACTGCATATAAAAATAGCAGCTTGCACCCAGCAGCCACACATAACGCACCTTTGGGGGAAGAATATAATAAATCAAAACCACAATCGGCAAAAATATCAGGTACTGCACCGTATTAAATAACATTTCTTGAACCTTTCCCTCCACACTGCTTATATACTCGATTTATACACGCAAAAACACGTATAGATTATATATTTTCTCACTTGAAATGTCAATAAATAAAAGGGCTTTATTTCTTTTTGGCACGAATGACCCCCTTCCTGAAATAAGGCTTGCACAATTTTTTCTCAAATATATTTATCATATACCCCTGTGAAAATTCGTATTCAAAGCCTTCTATATAAGACAATAATTCTTTACTATCATCCGGACGATGGTAACATGTTATGAAAGCCGATACTTCCTTAGCCAATGCGAAACATTTCTTACATCCATTTAATACTTTTGCTTCTGCACCTTCCACATCCATTTTAATCGTCAGCTTATCTAAGGTTTCATTCCGCAGCAGTCTGTCTATTGTGATACAACTGCTGCCATTCGCGTCAGAAGCAAATTTCGGTACAATTATAACTTTCTCACCAATATCATTTGAAAACGTCTGATTGAGTGCTTCTATCCAATTAAAATCACATTCAAGAAGATAAATTTTTCTAAAATTCTGGATATTGTCGAGCGAAAAAAATCCCTCTGCCGCCCCGATGTCAACCAAAATTCCTCCCTCTGTAACATTAAAATCCTTTGACAAATATCTATGCGGCGAACTTTCATCCTGTTCTACACATATATTTTTATAGCAGACAGCCGCCATCTCAGCAGTATTATACTTCCTGCTGATATACATTTTTTTCCCATTTCGCAGAAAATAATACATTTTTGCTATTCTGTCATATTGTATTTTTTCAATAAACTGCCGGAGAGAATAATTATCCACAAAATCATAATTGTATACACCTAACCCATGCATCATGATTCTGTCTAATATTCCTTGAAATTCTTTCGCATTTTTCTTATTTTTTATGTTCATTCTCAGTTCTTCCATGACTTGTTTCTTGTATTGGTGTAACCTTGCCTGCTCAATTTTCTTCCTGCATGGATAGGGTATCCATTTCCAATACAGATGCTTTAGTATCATAGTTATATTAATCATGTTTACAGCCTTCCTTTCCTTGAACAAATTTAAAAAGATGAGCAACATCATATATACAATAAATTGTATATGGTACAATCGATATTGTGGTTGCCAGAGCCGCGCCAATACCTGCATATTTTGGAATCAAAAGATAGTTAAAAATATAATTAATGGCAATTACTGACAGAAACCATAATGATCTTTGTTTTGCATGTCCCATGAAATCCAGAAAGTTGGCATATAAAGACGACACACAAAACAAAAAATAATATGGTATCAGAAAAATAAGAATTCTGCCCGCATCTGTATACTGGGTTCCATATATTATCTGAATGGCAAATTTGCCAAACATGGCAAAGAACATACATATAAGGATTGATATGGCATTATTGAACCGATTCACCTTTTTAAACTGATGTTTTTTCTCCTCATAATTATTCCGGGTTATTGCTGCCAGGGAGGTTATTGTGCCAGTCCAGACTGCCATGTTTACATTTGTCGCTTTTGATATCAGTTGTTTTGCAATGGAATAAACAGAAACCTGTTGTTTCGGACAAAACAGTCCTAGCATAAACGTGTCCATTTCCACAAGTACAAGCCCCCCCAAGGATGTAAGCACTAGCGGAACGGAATACTTTATAATCTCTTTCTGCAGCTGTCGGTTTCTGTTGTCTTTCCATATTCGTGGTATATTATATTTTCTTCCAAAAATAAAAACATTGCAAAGCAAGGTCGCCATTCCAGCAGTGCAGTATCCCAGTGCAATGCTTGTCGGCGTGTTATTGGTTAACAGCAGTATTACTGTGAAAGCACAAAGCAGAAAATACTCTATGCATGTAATCATACATAAGTTTTTGTATTCCTGAATACCTATATAAACATGTTTAAAAAACTCCGTAAAAGAATTTACGAAAACCATCCCGCTCAAAATGTACATTAGCTTTTTAAGATTCAAATACGGTTCCGGGTATCCAATTTTGGGTGCAATAAGGGGAGGCAAAAGAATGATTACAATAAATATGATACTGCTAAAAAGCACGCGCACTTTTAACGCGGCGCCAAAGCACCTCGATTTATCATCAGCCTTGGCAATAAACACTTTTGAGGATATGTTAATGCCAAACCAGCCAATGCAGAACGTCATATTGGCAATGGAAAAGAAAAAAACCCATTCGGCGTAGGCATCAATCCCAAGAAACCTTGCATAAAATACATCCGCAATAAAATAAAACAGCATTGCAAATACCTTGGCAAGAAACGACCATGCAATATTGGATATCAGTGTATTTTTTTTGCTGTCATCCTGGCTCCTTATCATCAGCAGAATCTCCTAACATATTCTATTCCTTTTTCAAATGGATATATCCCCCAAGTACCGCATCATATTCCCTGGGTTCAAACGGCATCATCCCGCCGCATGGGGAAAAGGTAATTTCAGAAAAATATACTGCCCCATCTATTTCATACAAATCGATCCTGACAAATGGGATTCCTTTTGAAAGAATCCTTGCAATTTCTATCATTTTTTCATAATTGGCAGGAATCCGTGGGATTTTCGAAAAATGTTTGTAATCACTGCGCTGGAACGGTGCATCAGACAAATCCATATTATAAAATGATATCCGTGCTGTTGCATGGTCATCAAGTCCCGCGGATACATACAGGAACTTCGGTTCTCCATGAAAACAATAAAACTTGTAATCAATCAGCCCCCTGCCGTCACTGTCATGCATCATTTTCTCAACAACAATCCTTGGCCGGACATTTTTGTACGGGTATTCCCGGCTTGCATAATAATACTTTCTTTTCAGCGCCTGGTTGAGCTTCCTGCGCACTTTGGGCGTAAACTCCTGTCTTTTATGGCATAAAACAACACTTCCCGAATCATGCGTACATTTTATGACAAATTCCTTCGGCAACGCATCCGTATCGATGTCCGCTACATTTTCGTAGACTCCCAAAAGAGGAATCAGGTATTCCTTCCCAATTTTATCCGCAACATATTCCCGTACCTTGTATTTATCCACCATAATGGAATATTTTTTATCCCTGTTATGCAGTTTTAACCACTGTATTTTCTCATTAAATGTTTCAGGGTTCTCCAAATTCAGTTTTTTCCCTGTCCGAATCCTAAAAATAAACTTTAAATAAAGCTTGTCCGGAATGATGCTGCATATATTCGTAAACAGAATGTAAACGCTTTTAAAAAATGATATTTGCATTAATCGTATAATCATGTCCATTTCCTTTTATTCCATAAATCTGCACAGCCAATGCGCTATATCCCTGCTGCATATTTGTTCCATTTTCTCAGTATCAAACGGGGTATTGAGAAAATTCCCAAAGTCTTCCAACGAATCCATCCCATAAACAAAAATATTTCTCCTATCGTAAAAATCCTCATTTACAATATGAACATTATTGGTAACAAGCTTTCTCCTGTTGCACAAGGCGTCAAAAACGCGCAGCGTATAGCCGGACTGCCCTTCATCCGTGATGTCCAACAGTACTTTTCCGTCCAGTTCCTTCTGCAGCATCTCTTTAAACCTGAGAATTTTTTTGTATTTCCTATTTTTTAATGAAAGGTACCACTTCGGTGCGGCAAAATACAGGCTGCCTTTCAGCGGCACTGATCTGCTTAATGTTTCAACCATTCTTTCCGCATTCTGCATCCTCTGGTTTTTGTCCCTCCCCACAAAACTGATATCATATGATGGGTCATTTATGTCTTTCAAGTCATGGTACCAACTCGGGCAAAAAAACTGGGAATTATATGTGTATTGATATTTCTGGGAATCGTCAAAATCAAATCCCCATATTTCATATCCCATATTCCGTATCTTTTCAATGTCCAACGACGCATGGTCATTAATTTTATTCCAATAATACAAGATGCACCGTTTGCCGGGATTGTGCTGCCTAATCCACTTTAGCAAAAACTCGTTCGCACCAGAGTCAAAAACGATGTTAATTTCTCCAAGATGAGCCATGTCGCGGCGAATCCATATCTTTTGCAATGGCAGATGATACTGAAACCACATCATTCGAATATAGGACAATATTTTGGAATGACTTCCCTTAAATGCCCACTTAATGTCAACATCCGGTTCATTTGTGTATTTCCATATTGAGCTAAACGCGGACGAACATGTAATAATTGTATATGTCATTGGCTGCCTCTCAGTTTTTCATAGTTTATTTTTCAAGCAAGGCCAGGTATCTGCGGCTTATCCTTTCCCATTGAAAATTTGTCTCTACCTTTTTCAGGCCGCATTTACCCATTGTCTGCCTTAGATCTTCATCCACGCACATCCTTGTCAGCACATCCGCAAAAATGTCCAGTCCGGAAACAATCCCATTGTCCGTAACCAGCTCTTTGCTGCCCTCACAGGGGGTCATTACAACAGGAAGCCCGCACGCCATTGCTTCCAGGACAACATTGGGCATTCCTTCTGACAAAGACGGCAGAATAAATATATCCGAATTCTGGTAATACTGCCGAACCTGTTCTTTATCTTTGCGTCCTTCAAACCTTACACATTCTGCAGCCTGTGCCTTTGCTGCCAATTCCTCGAGCCTTGACCTGTACGGACCATCACCGACAATTACCAGGAACACTTTTTTACCACATTTCTGCCACACTTCCCTTTGTATCTTTGGCATATCCGGAATGATAAATTGCAGTCCTTTCCCTTCTATCAGCCGCGAAACAAACAGAATTTTAATGTCCTTTGGGCCCTGATTTTGATTTCCGGGAACAAAATACTCTGTATCTACGCCGTTTTCCACAATGGTTATCTCGTATTTGTCCTCAAATGCCTGTGCACGCCTGCATAACCCTTCACTGTTTGCAATCAGACCGTCCGCATTTTTCCATACTTTTTTAATCCATGGCGTAAGAATCTTATAAATATATTGGAACCTTTTTTGTGCTCCGGGAATGTCCCCGCCGCCAAAGCGGACAATATAAGAAAGACCATATTTGTTTTTGAGGTGCAGTGCAATCGGTCCGCTTGGAATGCCGAAAAACACCAGGCATTTGTCAAAATCAGCTGATTTCAACAATCCATCAGTAAATTTCCATGCACTTACAAAGTAAGTGAGCATTTCAAAAAAACTGCTTTTTTCCTGATTGCTGCGTTTGCATTGCACCCTGAAAATCAACACACCGTCCACAGTCCTTTCCTCCCATGGCAGATTTCCATACTGTGCCGTGACAATCGTTACCTGATGCCCTGCCCGTGCGAATTCACGCGACAAAAAATAGCAGGCATTTGCCCCGCCTCCGCCAATTGGCGGGTATTCATGTGACAAAATTAATATTTTCATATTTTTGGATTTCCTTTTGCAATATTTCTGCTTCCACTTTCCTTGCGATTTAGAATATATGCACATATTAAGACTTCGCAAAATAACAATTCTTCGAAGTGTTTGTGTAACTGTACAGCCACGCCGTCTAGTGAAAATAGCATGAATTGTACTTATTTTTTTTTTACATATTTGATATTATAATATGCAATTTTTGAAAAAGCAACAAAGACTGCCAAATTGTTTTGAAAATGTACAAAGGATATTTATAGATTTCGCGAAATTGTTATTTTGCGAAATCTTTTAGTATTCACTCAACATGTAATTGACACCATAAAACAAATAAGGACTCTTACCATGAAAATATTAATCGTATCACACGAATATCCGCCTGTCGGCGGGGGCGGGGCAAATGCCTGCATGTATCTATCCAGGGAATACGCCAAGGCAGGCCATGATGTAACAATCGTCTCTGTCTGGTATGAGGGACTGCCAGAGACAGAAAACTGTGACGGCGTCCAAATCATTCGTATTCGGTCAAAAAGGAAATATAAGGAACACTGCGGCTTTTCAGAAATGGCAGACTATCTCTGTAAGGCATGGCCCATAATCAAACGCCTTGAAAAAGAACGGCGCTTTGATGTATGCCAGGTGTTTTTCGGTATTCCAAGCGGCCCTATTGGATATCTGCTAAAGAAAAAATATCAAATTCCTTACATCATCCGTTTTGGCGGAGGGGATATTCCGGGATTTCAGGACAGGTTCACCTTCCTATATAAATTGCTCGGTCCTTTTCTAAAAGTGATATGGAACAATGCGGATGCATTGATTGCCAACAGCAAGGGGCTCAAAAAACTCGCCCAGAATTTTTATGACAGACGGCAGATTGACATTATTTACAATGGCGTTGACACGACCAGATTTTACCCTCCCACCAAAGAAAAAAAGGATTCGGCAGACATCAATATTCTGTTTGTTTCCCGCCTGATTGAGCGGAAAGGGCTACAGTTTGTCATTCCGAAACTGCGGGAGATTCAGGAAAAATCACAGAAAAACATTTGCCTCGTCATTGTCGGCGACGGCCCGTACAGAAAGGAATTGGAAAAAGCTGCTGCGGAAAACGCGTGTACTGAACTGATACATTTCGAAGGGCAAAAGGACAAATCTGAACTGCTCCAATATTACCAGGCGGCAGATATCTTTATTCTCCCATCCAAGAAGGAAGGGATGCCAAATGTCGTGCTGGAAGCCATGGCATGCGGTCTGCCGATTATCATGACGCCCTGCGAGGGCAGTTCCGAACTGGTTGTTGACAATGGAATCATTGCCCCATTAGACACGTTTGCTGACAGCCTTGCAAAACTATGTGCCGACGACAATCTGCGAAAAATGATGGGACAGAACAGCCTGACTCATGTCGAAAAAATTTTCAAATGGGAAAGCATTGGCAAGCGATACATGAATGTTCTTGAAAAAAGCACTACAGAAAGGACTTTAAAATGATAAGTAAACTAATCAAAATATCCTGCATTAAGCGTTTCTATGTGTTTTTGACCAATCTGTGCAGCATTATTCCCGATGAACCTTACTTAAAAATCCTTTACAGAATCCGGACCGGCAAAAAATTAAACCTGAACCCACCAAAAACCTTTAACGAAAAATTACAATGGCTAAAAATACACAACCATGACGACAAGTACTCTGTCATGGTGGACAAATACCTTGTGCGGGAATATATTGCAGATAAAATAGGAAGCGACTATCTGATTCCGCTGATAGGTGTCTATGACAATTCCTACGACATCAACACGGACAAGCTGCCAGACGAGTTTGTCATCAAATGTACCCATGATTCGGGAAGTGTCATTTTATGCAGCTCCAGGCAGGAGCTGACAGACAGCGTGCGGAAAACGTTAAATAAGGCGCTGAAACGAAAATACTATTATGCAAACAGGGAATACCCTTACAAAAATGTCAAGCCGAGAATTATTATTGAAGAAATGATGCACAACCACGCCGATAACGGACTGGTAGATTACAAAATACACTGTTTTAATGGCAAGGCGCGCCTGATTCTTGCATGTGCGGACAGGGAAGCTGCAGACGGAATCAAGAAAGTGTTTTACGACGAGGCATGGAATAAGCTGGACCTGAAGCGCCCAGGCACCTCAAATGACTGCCATCTGGAACGTCCAAGAAATCTAGGTAAAATGATTGAACTGGCAGAACTGTTATCCCATGGCATTCCCTTTGTGAGGGTTGACTTTTATGAGATAAACGAAAAACTCTATTTTGGTGAACTGACATTTTTCCCCGGAAGCGGCATGGAACGTTTTGAACCAGACGAATATGATGCGGTTCTGGGTTCGTATTTGGATTTAGGAAAATGATTTTACCGTATTCTATACAGGAGAATTCTTTCATGCTCGACAAATGGAAAATGAAGTTAAAAAATGAACTGGTTTCAAATATTATATGGTCTTTTCTTGCCAAGGCATTTGCAATGGTTTTTTATTTTATTGCGGATGTATTTTATGCCAGGTATCTGGGAATTGACATGTATGCGGAATGGGTGTTTTTCTTTTCGGTAGCCAGTATGGCTTTCCACATCGGCTGGTTTGGCATCAATATATCCTCCAAAGTGCATATTACAAATAGCGACAACAAAGATCATTGCCTTGGCGCCGCTTTGGGAGTTCGAATCTTTATCAGCAGTATTATTCTGCTCGCAATTATTTTAGCCGCGCCTTTTCTTGCCAGCAGAATTGGTTACCCGCATCCATATCCGAATCTTAAAAAATTATTATATATAATGAGTTTAATGGTTTTTTTCAACTCTTTTACGGAATTTTTCAAACACTTTTATATTGGAACGCAAAAGTTAAAAAAACTATGTGCTACTACGTTTATTGAGTATTTTGCATATTGTATATTCTCAGTATTTTATCTTTTTATAAATAATAATCCGACAAGCATCGCATACGGATACTGTATTGCCGGCGCAGTTATTTTAACCTGTAACATACTGACTATTTCCCATAATTATGATGGTCATTCAATCCTACAAGGAATAAGAGATCTACAGCTGCGAAAAAAAATCCTTAAATACGCAATTCCTTTGGTTCTTACATCAATTGGAAGTCTGGTGCTTATGGAGATGGATACTTTTATGTTGGGATTATTCGGCACCAAGCAGCAGGTATCCATTTACTCTATCGCAAAACAGCTCGTCTCCAAGGCTACCAATGTAAATATGGCAATCTGGACAGGCACGGTGGCTTCGTTAGCAATGATAACAAAAGAGAACTTTTATGAGAAAAAAAATAAATTTAAAAAGGTAAGCCTGTTTAATAATGCTGTCTCTATTTTTATTTGTCTATGCTTTGCCCTATTTGGAGGAATTGCCATCAGACTCATATATGGAAAAGAATATATTGACGCTGGCAATGTGCTCTATTTATTGATTCCATATTACTTTTTGTCCTGTATGGCATCATTCTATGCAAATTTCCTGGATTTTATGGGATACGCAAAAATGCGGGCACTTTGGTATATATCCGTTATTGTGATAAATCTGACACTCAATTACCTGTTAATTCCAAAATACGGTGCCGTCGGAGCCGCTATCGCAACAATAGTATCCATACTTCCATATGTGAGCTACTGTGTATATGCCGTAAAAAAAATTTTTCAAGACAAGGATGCTCTTTTAGCCATAAAATGATTTTTTTCAGACACTCCACAGCGAAGCAACCTGAGTATTTAATTGATAAGTATCCTCAGATGTTTGCGCATAAGATAAAGATATCTGTGTATCTTTCTATGCTTATGCCGCCTCAGCGCCTCTGAAGACAAACGCCACTGCATCCCTTCTTTCACCGCATCATCACAAGGACCACAAAAGCCGCAGGGTTTTCCTTTAACAGGACTATGACAAAACCATGTCAAGTTCATAATCTCCTCATAACCATTATTTACATAGAATTCTTGCATTTGCAATTTCGTGTAATCAACAAGGGGAAATCTGTAATTCTTAAATAAAAGGCATATATCAGGTGAAGAATTATCACAGTCCACCACATAATACTCCCCAATGCAGTTATCTGCCTTTCTTTTTAACTCTCCATATTTTTTAATTACCCCTATAGCCTTGTCATCATTATGTATAGACAATTCTATACCGGGATTTTTTAATGCACCCCCGTATTATTTATTTGTGTATCGTCTATGCTTTGACGCTTCATAGCCATATTTTCTGTCCTGTCTGCTTCCTTATCCATCTTTATACGTTCCCTTATTCCTTTCTGTTGTAATAGTTTATTCTTCTCTATAATCACTGATTTCCTTCACACTGTATGACGAATCGACATGTGTGCCATAGTATGTCTTCACCAATATCTCGCTCATCAAACCAAACACAAACAGCAGCATTCCAATAATGATGAAAAATATGGTCAACAGCGGCGGAAAAATATTGTTGGACATTTTCCTTCCCTCACAGAACAGCACAATGGACCAGATTCCACACCCGCCACCCAGGAGTAGAAATACAAATCCCATGCCGCCCAATAAATGTAACGGTCTGGTAGAATATTTGTTCCAGAACCAGACTGATATCATGTCCACAAAACCTTTTATGGTTCGTTTCCAATTATATTTGGTCTTTCCTGCTGTTCTTGGTCTGTGATTCACCACTACTTCACCAACCTTGAAGCCTTTTATTTTTAAAATTGCCGGAATGAACCGGTGCTGCTCACCATATAGGTTAATATGGTCAAAACATTCTCTTCGATACACTTTCAGGGAACATCCACTATCATGAATTCCGTCATGTACCAATAGATGGCGGAGAAGATTGGCTCCTCTTGAGGTAAATTTCTTCATTACAGTGTCTTTCCGGTGTTTACGCCAGCCAGATACCACGTCCAAATCATGCTCTTCCAGATACTGTATCATCATCGGAATATCCGCAGGGTCATTCTGCCTGTCCCCATCCATCGTCACAATATAATCATATTGCGCCTGCTTAATTCCTGCATCCATAGCAGCCGTCTGCCCAAAATTTCTGCGCAGGCAGATATATTTCAATGGGCGTAAAGTCTTGCATATCTCCTCTGTTCTGTCAGACGATCCGTCATTTACAAAAATTATTTCGTACTCATACCGGTTTTCCTCGCAGACATCTTTTATTTCCTTATGAAGCTCGGCGACATTGCCTTCCTCATTATACACCGGTACTACAATAGATACTTTTGTCATTTTATTTTCTCCTTAACCAATTTCAACACTAAAGTATGAACCTAACCCTGTCAATTCCCGGAAAAGAACCCTATTATGTTCAAGACCTTCTGGTATGATACAAACAGGCAGCCATTTTTCAGCATGGTGAACATACCGTAATAGGCAAATGACCAGAAACCGGCACACATACACGCTGCTATCGTTCCCCTTAATACCTTACTGTCAAATGCATCCTTGTACTGGGCACACAGATATCCCAGAAACAGCCACACCATCAGCAGATATCGCCCCTGCGGCTGATACGTTACCATCCAGCAGTAAAGGAGTACAACCAGTATCATTAAAAAGAAACTGAACAGCGCATACGTCGACTTGATGTTGACAATCAGATTTCCTTTCCTGTTTTTCCATACCATATTGATTATTACCGCCAAGAAGGTCATCTGTATCAGCCCCATGACTACATAGTAAACCATTCCACTCTCATATGTCATCCACATATAGTACCCGTTTGCAGACTGAAATATCGTTCCGAGCGTTGGCAGCGCCAGCTCGGACAGGGAAACTCCCTGTGATTTTGGATGTCCCAATGCAACTGCCTGGTTCTCGCTATTTCTTTCTTCCCGCACCATTGTCTGTAAATTTTCAACCGGTTCCGAAAAAGCAACGTCCTGTTTTACCGTAGGAAGGTGCTCAATTCCAGCCTTGATTCCAAAGGACGCCGCCAATATGGCGAGATAAAGGATAAAAATACTGAGGCGCTGTGCCTTGTGCTGAAACCATCCCAGCAGGAAATCAACAAATGCAATTCCCAGTAAGACCAGATAATTTGATTTTCCCATAAGAATCATTGCAAAAATGAAACTGTATATCAGTCCGTTTAACACAAGCTTTCTGATGCTTTCCTGACCATACAGGTATTTTTCTTTCCGCAGTATCATGCAAACCATCACAAAACCACAGAACCAGTCCCATGCGTCTGAGGTTGCATAGGAAAAGAGATACCAAATCTGCGGTGTCATGCAAAGTGCGACAATCGGCCAGAGATGTTTTTCTCTCCTTTTCCAGCAAAAAAGCAGCATTCCCCCCAGCAGAAGCAGATTAAACATGCGGTAGTATGTCGGAATATAGAAAAATTCCCGGAACAGCCATCCGACCTTTCCTGCCAGAAAATAATATAAACTGGACTCGGCGAGCCGATTGTGTCCCCACATGGAAAATGTCCCGGACACCATGCTGCTGTTCATGTCCGGCCGCAGCCATCCTGCAAGATAATAATCTGTCGCCATGCGGGTCACGGTCTCATCCGGGTGGGAATAATGCTTGCTGAACAATGACATTGCACATGCAAGCGCAAAAACCACCAGCAGCCCCAGTGACAACGCCATTTCCCATTTCGTCAGTCTTTTCCTGTCCTTTTTCGGAAATGCTACCTTATTTTTGTTTTTCCAATATAAAAGTATAAACACAAACAGCCCTGTCACACATCCCCAGAATATGCTGTTCCAGTACAGCGGCTGGCTGCGGTACGGATATTGTGCCAATTCCTCGTAAAACCGTTCTTTTGCCTGAAGCTGTATTCTGCCGTCATGTGTAATACATATATACGTACCATACACCTGGGTATCCCATTCACTGGTGTCAAACAATTCCTGAATATCCGAAGCGGAATATTTAGCGACCTGATATCCATGATTATAAAACTCGATACTGCTTATCCTCGACTCCTTCCCGCTATTGAGCAGCTGCAAGGAAAAGCTTTCCGCCGGTATCGCCTCATACGGAATTGTATACCGCTCTTCAAACACGGCATAGACAATTTCAAATGTATCATCCTCCGGTACCTGTGGACGGAGTTCGTAGCTGCTGCCGTTCTGTCCTTCCAAAAACAGGTATGGTTCATATCCAAATTCATGGCTGAAATCATAAATGACTTTACACTGGATGGTATCATCCTTGGCTTTCGCCACAAAAATCATTAAAAGCGCCGCCAGCAGTCCACATATAACCGGTATCAGCCATACCTTATAGCCCATTCTCCTGTTATTCTTTTCAATAGAATCTCCCATCAAGATAATGTACTCCTTTCCTGCCGCAGCAGTTATCCTTTTCCTGTATGCATCAATGCAGAATCAGCCGCGGAATCCGGTACCATGCCAAATACCTGTACCTGAGCCACTGCTTCATCCCAAGGCTTTTTGTCAGTTTCACGCATCCGATATTTTTTTTCATATATTCCCAGTAGGGTCTTAACAGCGATACATCCATTCCGCACTCTTTCATGCGGTTGTAGCACCAGAAAAACATCTCCATATAGGACGCAAATGTAATTTCCACATACCGCTGTCTGCCCTGCCCGCGGAAGTACTCCAGCTGCGTCCGGTACGCATCCATACCGTCAAAATGTGACGTGTCAAACTTGCGCCTGCCAAACGAGTTGGGGTCATCCCGCCAATAATGTAATGTAATCGGCAGAAAAACAACCTTTTTCGCATTTTCATACAGCCTCCATGTCGTCCATGTGTCGTCATGCCTGCTCTTTGCCGGATACTGCACACCATTGTACATCTCTCTCCTGCAAATTTTACTCCATGGAACTGTCAGAATCATGGAGCGTTTCTGTAGAAACGCATCATCATACAGATGCCTGTCATTCATTACCTCCGCCATATCCAAAAAGTGGTCGTCAATCGCTTCATCCTGTGGTACTTCACCGACAGCAAACGGTCTGTACCATCCGACAGCAATATCTGCACCTTTTTCCTTTGCTGCCGCAAGAAGCACTTCTATCTGCCTTTTATGGAATATGTCATCATTATCAGACATCGTAATCCACTGCCCTGTGGCTATTTTCAGCCCAGCATTTCTGGCATCCCCGTTTCCGCCATTTTTCTTGTGTATCACATGTACCCTGCTGTCATTTTGGGCATACCTGTCACATATGGCGCCGCTTGTATCCGTGGAACCGTCATCAACCAGGATGATTTCCAGGTTCCGGTAGCTCTGGTTCACGATGCTGTCCACACATTCCCCCAGATATTTTTCCGAGTTATATACCGGTACGATTACACTCACCAAATCTTCCACTAATGTCCTCCTCCCAGAACCTCCGCCTTGTTCCGCTCTGTAAATCCGCCATTTCCGACTTCATATATTTTATCGCATTTCCGAATTGTACTCAATCTATGTGCTATCACTATCAGCGTCCTTGTCCCATGTAGTCCGTCTATCGCCTCCATCACTTCCTTCTCGGTATCGTTGTCGAGCGCGGAGGTTGCCTCGTCAAGTATCAGCACATCCGGGTTTCGGTAGAGCGCCCTTGCAATACCGATTCGCTGCCGCTGTCCGCCGGAAAGCTTCACGCCCCGGTCGCCAATCATGGTGTCCAGACCGTCTGGCAGCGCATGCACAAACTGGTCAAGCTGCGCTTCCCGCAGCGCCTTTTCTATGGCTGCATCGTCAATTTCCGACTCCGGGATTCCAAAGGCGACATTGGCGCGGATGTTGTCATCCATCAGGTAGATTGCCTGCGGAATGTAGCCGATGTTCTCATGCCATGACGCCATACATTTCTTAATGTCTGTGCCATCGATTGTGACAGAGCCCTCCTGCGGTTCCAGAATGCCAAGTATCAGGTCGGCGGCTGTCGTCTTGCCCGCCCCTGATGCGCCAATCAGGGCAACCGACGTATTTTTCCTTATATTGAGGTTCGCATTTTTTAATATCCACTTATCGGACTCCGGATAGCGGAATGAAACGTTTTCTAATCCGATTGCTGTTGTCAAAGAGACTTTTTCCGTGTCCGTCTGCTCCACTTTCCGCTGTTCCTTAAGCTGCTCTATCTCCATCAAGTCCCTGTAGACAGAGTCAATCGCCGGTTTGTTGAACATCATTCCACTGATAAAACCCGTTATCTTGTTAAACGAGGGAAGCATACGGAATGCAGCAACCGCAAACACGGACAGGGTTGTGACAAACGAGGCGATGTCGCTCTTTACCACCGCGATTTTGATAATCATCGCAAGCATCAGGCTGCATATGCACACCGTTTCCATGACAGGCTTTGGCAGATATGTCAGGATGGACTGCTGCCGCTGTACCCTTGCACAGTCCTTATAGTTTTTGTCATAGTTCATAATAAAAAATGACTCCTTGTTTGCAACCTTAATCTCTTTTATGCCTGAAAATGCCTGAAAAAGGCACTTTGTCACCTGTACGTTTGCCTGCCTGCTCTCCTCTCCGATTTTCACAAGCACTTTTCTGAAAAATACGGTAAAAATCCCCATAAACAGGAACAGCAGCACTGCAATTGCAACCGTGGACACCCAGTCCTGGACAAGCAAAAATACAATCAGCACCGTGCTGACGCTGAACTCTGCAAGAAACTGCAGGACATTGAGTGCCACCGTAAAAAAACCATTGACATCGCTTGTGATATTGCGCTGGAACTCCGCCACGTTTTTTGAGACATGGAACAGGTAGTCCTGCTGCATATAGCTTTTCATCATCCTGACGGACAGGCGCTGCTGGTTGTTAAAGACAAAGCGGTATTGAAGACTGTACATCCCCATCACATAAATATTTTTCAGAATATAAATGATAATCAGGAGCACAGCCAGAAATAAAATCATCTGGTTTGCATCTGTAATCCCCATATACTTGCCTATCAGCACAAAATACCACTTCTCGCCTATCGTCTCCGGCTCCATGGCTACATCGATTAACGGCATGACCGCGGACACACCCAGAAGCTCCACGAACGCACCAATAAATATGATGACAAGCAGTATGCCCAGATTGATTTTCTGCTTTCTATCCAGAATATAATTAATTTTTTTTAACATTGCCTTAATCCTTCCATGCCGGGAACGCCTATAGAATTTCTTTTCGTTTTTTAATCCGGCTTATAAAACTGCGCAATCTCCGCCGCTGTCCTTGGCTTTTTCCTCATGTATGCATCGTAGTCCTTGAAGTAATGCCCCATATCCCATGCCTGATATCCCTTTTTGTGCAAATCGCAGGCAAGCACTTTCGCGGTCGGTCCGAGCACAATGCACACCAGCCGTTTTTTGTTTATTTTCAGGACATCGTGAAGCAGCCTGTCGTACTCCGCAAAAGCGTTCATGCTTGGGGCCGTCACAAATTCCACGGACTTGCAGACATCATATGCTTTATACTGGAGCTTGTCGAACACGCCGTCACCGCATACGATGGTGACATGCCGGTCTGCGAGAAGCTTCTGCATCCGTTTATAGTATTTCTTAAAATCGTACTTTTCATAAGTCTGATATACCTGCGTGATTGCCGTGTCGATATAGGTCATGTCCTTATTGCAGTTCTTACACAAAAATTTGCGCTGTACGGCAAGGGACTTTGCAAATTTCGACGTAAAATCATTTAAATGCTTTACCGGGTGCGTATAGTAATACGGAATTCCGATTTTCAGCCCGTCCATGTCTGTCCGCAGCAGTTTCCTGAGCCGTTTTGCCAGTCTCGCATCATACTCCTGAAACGGAATGGAGTGCCCCTGCATAATGGCAATTTCCCCGTCTCCGTACCGAAGGAAACTTATTTTTTCCTTTTCCAGAAGGGACAGTGTCTCGTCCGTATTGAGTATCCGAATCCGTTCGACATATCTGCCCTTCTCATAATCCTTCCGCTCAAAGTGCCTGTGCACGCGCTTAGGAAATCTCGTCAGTCGGTTGAACAGTTCCACAGCCTTCTTTTTCTGAAGCTTCAGGCTGTTTTGTTTGTAGCCCCTGGCTTCCTTTCGCAGGATGAAATACTCCGCCCCCACATGGATAATGCTGTTGTCCATGGATGCAATTTTTTCGATGTCGAGTGTGTTGTCCTCGTCATTATAGAGCCTGTCCAGCGAGTAAATGTCCGTGAGCATGCTGTCATCAAAGCCGTTCTGATGCGTCTCCTGAACACGGTTGACGGTTATCACGACCGCGCAGCCTGACTGCCTGTTGGACGCCATATTCGGACGCGTGATGCGCGCTTTGCGGTTGTCCGGCGTTATCATTGCCTCGTAGAAGTTCGGATTCTTGATTGCAGTCTCTTCCTCCATCGTTATCCGCACAACGTCCTCTTTGCGATACAAAGTGCAGTCCAGTTCCCACGGATAATTGTAGTGCTGCTGCGGGCAGTCCCACCGCCATTCAAGCACCGCCTTATCCGTTGAAAGGTTTTCCGGCACAGGTCTGATGTTCCCGCCAAGCCGTATGCTGTACCCAAAGACCTGCTCGTGCGCCCCTAAATATTCCCTTGCTTTTTGCAGGCTGAATGGACGGGTAAACACGACATCATCGCAGCCGAACATAATATACTCGCCTGCGTCCGCTATGATTTGCTTTAGGTCTGTCTCAAACTTATTTTCCTTTCTCCACGTTACCTTCGGAAACTGCTGCATCAGTTTCCCGTATCGGATGCCCTCCGTCTCACAGTAGAGCACCGTCACCATTTCCTGCCGCGCGTCCGAAAACTTTAGCAGGCTCTCAAGATATGCATGCATCTGCATTGGGCGTCCTTTTGAAAATACAATGACTGATTGTCTGTTTCGCATTCCTGAATCCATCTATATATTATCCTTTCAGCGGGTTTTACTTTTTATACATTCTTCTCTTTCCAGTTCAGCATTGCATACCATGCCATATTTCGGTATCTGTCCTGTATTCTGGCTGCTTCCCTAAATTCACCCTCCAAATCAAACCCGCAGTTCTCATAAAATTTTCTGGCTTCGACATTGTCCGCCAGTACTGTTAAGTATACCCTGTGGAGGCCGAGGTCGTTAAATGCGTAGCGTATGATATCTGTCACTGCGTGTTCTGCAAGTCCTGTGTCCCATACTTTCTTTCTCGCCGCAATGACAAGCTCTGCATTGTGATCTTTTTCCGAAATATGTTTAAGACTGATTGTTCCCAGATACTCATCCGTCTTATCCGTTATCGCAAAATGCTGGTTTTCCTCGTCAAAGCTGTATTTAATAAAAAACTTTGCCTTCTCGAGCGTCACATTCGCAAACGGATAGCGAAACCAGCAGTTGACCGATGCATCGTGCATCCACTCCAACATCAAAACCGCATCTTTTTCTTCCAATCTCCTTAACATAAATCTTCCCCCTTCATGATCTCAAGATATTCCGGATAGCTCCGGATATATTCCGTTTCGTCATAATGCTCACTTGCGAGCACCAAAAGCACCGAGTCCTCGGAAAAATCATACATGTCCTTCCACACCATCCGCGGAAGAAAAATTCCGGTGTGCGGTCTGTCCAGACTGAAAATCTTCTGTTCCGTGCCGTCATCCACCTTTACTTTGGACGTCCCGGCGACATTGATAAGCACAAACTCCGTGTTATAGTTTGCGTGCTTGCCGCGGATGACATCCTTATCCGAGCCATAAATGTAAAAGACTCTCTTAATCTCAAACGGAATGTCCTGATTTCCCTCCACAATAACGAGATGTCCCCTGTCATCACCCTTCTGTGGAAATTCTATCATTCTGCATTTTTCTATCATCTGTTTTCCTCCTGCTTTCCCGCGCATATATCCCGCCGTATGGTATCAATATGCTCATAATGCGCATTGTCTGCCGACATTGACAAAATCAATCCTTATTTTGCGGTTTTCTGCGCTCGTCTATAATGTAGGGCGGTCTGTTTCTCGACGCGTCGAGCGTCCGCCAGATATACTCTCCAAGAACGCCGAGCGTGAGCAGAATCGCGCCCGATGTCAGGCATACCACGCACATCAGTGACGCCCAGCCCAGTATTGGTGTTCCTGTCGTAAACTTCTCAACGACTGCCTGCACTGCCATCAACACTGCACAGATAAAGAAAAAGACCCCCATTCCAGACACAAAGCGTATCGGGGCGTAGGAAAAACTCATCATGGAGTCAATCACAAGCTTGATCTTCTTGCCGAGTGTCCATCTTGATTTGCCGACCTCCCTGTCTTTGCGGTGGAAATATACTTTGTCTGTCTGAAACCCTGCCCAGAGCACCTGCAATGTCAGCGACGAATTTTTCTCGTCGAGAAGCTCTAAGACCTGAATCACCTGACGGTCTATCAGATAACAGTCACAGCCGCCGACAGGCATGTTCTTATCTATAAATTTCCTCACGATTGCATAATACATATTCGCGAAAAATTTCTTGACCGCATTTTCATCGCGGCTTGCACGAACTGCCAGCACTACCTTGTTCCCCTTTTTCCAACGCTCATACATCTCAAGGATAATCGTGGAATCCTCCTGAAGGTCTGCCTGCTTCGTCACAGCACAGTCGCCCGTGCAGACAGAAAGCCCCGCCAGAAGCGCCGCGTGCTCGCCAAAATTCCGCGACAGCTTCACGCACTGCACATGTTCCCTGTCCATCTCATAAATCTCGTTGATAATCTTCCACGAATCGTCCTGCGAACCGTCATCGACAAACACCAGCTCATAGTCTCCCAGCACGCCAAGAATCTTTTCTTTCATGTCATTATATAACATCATCAGTGTGTCCGCGTTAAAATAAACCGGTACGACAATTGATATCTTACTCATCCTCTTCCTGCTCCTTATCGTTTATCATCCCATACCATGCAAGACTCTCGTACCTGCCGTTTAGCAGTATGGCATCCCTTGATGTCCCCTCATACACAAAACCGCACTTTGTGTAGAAATGCCTTGCGCGCTCGTTCTGCTCCAGCACATTCAGGTACACCCTGTGAAGCCCCAGCGTGTCAAATGCATAGTTCAGGATATTTTCTGTCGCCCGCCTTGCCACGCCCGTCCCCCGCGCCGTACTTCTGACGATAATGGCATACTCCGCCGAGCGGTCTGTCTGCGATATATTTTTGAGGCTCACAGTCCCAAGATATTCGTCCGTTTCGTTTACCACCGCAAAGTGCCTGTTTTTCTCGTTAAAACTGTTGTCAATGAAATGAACGGCATGTTCCGCCGTAAACCTGCCAAAGGGCTGTCGAAACGCCCTGTTGATATCCTCTTCGTGCATCCACTCGAGCATGAGTGGTGCATCTTTATGTTCCAGTCTGCGTATCATGTTTCTTATTCCTATCTCTTCCTATCTATTTCCGGTACTTCGTAAAATTCACACCGCCAAGCCCCACTACAAATTTGTCCGCCAATGTCTCTTAAAAAATATACGCCATCATCGGAAACATGCACACGCCGATTCCAATAGCATAGCGAATGGCATACAAATACTTGGGCGTGTCCGTATTCCGAAGCGCAATATTCTCACAGCGCATGAAGTTAAGTGCCACATATACAATGTTTCCCGCCAAAAATACCATGAACAGATATGCCGCCGCCCGGCTCTCTGCCATATCATACACCGACGGCAGGACTGTGTGGAGTATTTCAAGACTGTTATCCGTAGTATTCTCGCGCAGTCCGAACAGCTTTGCCACATACGTACTCCGCACCAACTTCACATCAAAGCACCATGGAATCAGCCACACATACATACCGACATAACAAATCGAGGTGATGGTTTCGAGAATCGTGTTCAGATACTTTCTGTCCGCATTCAGTACAGTCAGAATGCATTGAAACGGCAGCAGAAGAATATACCAGTACGGATTGGTACTGCACAAGATGAAAAACAGCGCATAGGACAAAAATGCAATGCGCACACTGTTGATTCCAGCCTTTTTTTCGTCCTGCGGTGCCTTCAGAGCATAGCACGCAATATAAAGTACAATGACCGCCAGCAGGAATATCGGAATCTCCAGCTTGCGGAACACGAGCTTCTGCCCGAATATCACAAGAATGTTGTCGAGATTCCCGCCATTTCCGTCCCCCATCGGAAACAGAAACTGAAGCAAAAGCCACGGCAGAAACAGCGCCGCGGTGTGCAGGCAAATCCGAAGCACATTTTTCTCCTTGTACAGTAAAAGCGCCGGAAACAAAAATACCGCAAGGGACTTAACCGGAACTGCCACCGCCATCCATGCCGTGAAGCGCCACATATCACCTTTGAGGTAATTGTCAAACGCTTTCAGCATAAAGAACAGATAGATGATATCGTACTGAGACGTGACAAACACACTCATAAAAAGGATGGAGGATGTCAGAAACAGGAGCACGGCATCTTTCCTGCCCTGCTCGTCTACGCTAAGTGTCTTACAGATATCGGTCAGCGCACGCACCGTAAGCGCAGTAAACACAAGAATGACTGTCTTTGCCCATGCAATCGCAAGCGCCGACTCCCATATGTTGACATGCACCGCCTTTCTGGCAATCCAGAGCGGCAGATTCCATATCGCAAAGATAATATAAATCAGGAAATCATAATCCGGTGTGTTGAAAATATGGTATGCCGCCGTATCGACGTCAGAATGGCACGCCTCGTAAAACCGAAATATATCCCCGCTGAAAAGCACATCCCAAAAATTGATGCCAAAGCTTGTCGTTATCAGTATGTCAGAGTACATAAAAGCGTAAAAGAACACTAATGTAAACACTGTGACTGCGCCAAGCAGAATGCGCTGTTTTTTATCCTTTCCCATTGCGGTTCCCGCCATCAGCTTCATCTACACCCTCCATGCATTGATCTGCTCTATCACATAATCCTGTTCGGCCTGCGTCATTCCTGTATAGATGGGCAGGCTCAAAACCTCGTCCGCATATGTCTCTGTAATCGGAAATTCTCCCTTATGATGCCCAAGATAGCTATAACAGTCCGCCAGATGCGGGGGAACCGGATAATGAATCTGTGTCTGGATGCCGCTTTGTTCCAGTGATTTTTGCAGCAAACTGCGCGACGCGCATCTTACTACATACTGATGGTAAATACTCTCCGCGCCGTCCCGAAGCCTTGGCAGAAGGACTTCGGGATTCACAATCCCCTCATTGTAGCGCTGCGCAAGCACTTTTCTCTCGTCGTTAAGCTCCCGCAGATGTGACAATTTTACACGCAAAAGCGCGGCCTGCATTTCATCAAGCCGTGAATTGATACCTTCTATTTCATTGTGATACTTCACCTTGCTGCCGTAATTGCGCATCATGCGCAGCTTGTCCGCAAACGCCTCGTCGTCCGTGACGACAGCACCCGCATCCCCAAAAGCGCCGAGATTCTTTGTCGGATAAAAGCTAAAGCAGCCTGAAATACCGAAAGTTCCTGTCATCTTTCCCGCATAACAGGCGCCATGGGACTGCGCACAATCCTCGATCAGCAGCAGCCCATGCCTGTCGGCAATCGCCGCAATCCTTGTCATGTCAGACGCCTGTCCATACAAATGTGTCACCATAACTGCCTTTGTCCTGTCCGTGACTGCTTTTTCTATCTTGTCCGCATCCATGTTAAAATATTCGTCCGGCTCGACAAACACGGGAACCGCACCGTTTTCCGTAATGCCAAGCACAGTCGCAATATACGTATTGGCCTGCACGATGACCTCATCGCCCCTGCCGATGCCAAGCGCCCTCACGGACATGATAAGCGCATCAAGCCCTGAATTTAAACCGACACAATATTTTCTTCCTGTAAACTGTGCGAATTTCTCCTCAAACTGCCGCACCTCGTTTCCCAGCACATACCAGCCGGAACGCAGCACGCGCAGCGCGGCCTGCTCGTATTCCTCCTGATACAGCTGAAACTGTCTGTCAAGTACATTGCATTTTACCTGCATCTTTATACTCCTCCAAATATTGCGATTTATAGTATGCTTAAACCTGCGCTAAAGCAATATTACTGACATGGTCATATTTCCTTATGCAAGTCTATCTATCGGTAGTTTTAGATAACTGCCTAATTCTACATTAAATTCCCTCGGAGTAATATAATTTAGTCCGCCCTCGGTGGTAAATGTCATTTCACCAAAGTATATTTTCCCCTCCACATTATATAAATCCACTCTTACATGGCAGAAACCTTCACTCAACTTTGCAGCAAGTTTTATCATTTCTTTATAGTTCGATGGAAGTTCTGGAACAATGCCCGCATTACTATATCCCCATCTGTTTTGCGTAAAATTTCCCTGTGTATCAAAAATATATCTTCGATGGTTCGTAAACCTTCCTGTATCTACCCAAAAATATTTTACTTCACCATTAAAACACATAAATTTGTAATCATACAAGTCATTATTACTTTGACATAAAAATTTCTCTGCGATAATTTTGGGAACAATATCCTTATAATGCAGTTCCATCCAATAATATGCAAAATTTTTCTTCATTGCATTTGTTATTTTCTCTCTTGCGCTGTTTATGTCCAGTTCTGCCTTATCCTTGACGATGACATTTGCACCTGAGCCAGTATTTAATTTAAGTACAAACTGTCGGGGAAGCTTTGAGAAATCAATATCATCAAAATTATCCCAAACACCATATAATGGTATAAGGTACTCCTCTCCTATTTTATCTGCTACCCAATCGCAGACCTTGTATTTATCAGAGAGCATTGCGTTTAATGGATTTTTATCATATAGTTTAATCCATTGTATCTTCTCATTATACGTCACAGGATCCTCCAAGTGCAGCTTTTCTCCTGTAGATGCCCCATAGAGCTTTTTCAACAAGGTTGGATACTGGCTTTCATCAGCCCCACTGATTATCTTATATCTGAGCTCATCCGCATTTTTACTACCATTTATTTTATCAAATATTTTATATATAAGGTATCTAACCCCACCAAATTTGCAGCTGTATATAACTTTCCTGATTATTGACATCTTTTCATCCTCCTGTTTCTATAACAGCTTTTGAGCGAGCGGTGCTTCACTCTTTATTACATCATATTTTGCATTGTCTTATATTCATTGCGCAATATATCGTCTAATTGAGGATACTCACCGAGCAACCTGTGAAAATCTTTCCATAGAAGGCCTTCTCCACTGTCGTTGATCTTATTCAGGCATTCCCCTTCCTGAGTACCCTTTATTGCTTCTATTCTTGGTATATTATTTTTCACGACATTTATTTTAGCACCATTCAAAACTGCCATAAGCCAAAACCATATATCATCATTTGTCGGAGCAAGTTTTCTACACTTTTCCTCATCAAGCACATTCTGATCCAGAATATGTGGAGGATATAAGACTCCGCCTACCCCCGTAAGCTTATGCAAATACGAGGGAAATGGATAAACTTCAAACTCACCTTCTTTAATTTTATACTCATGATCTTCTATATAAAATTTAGTTATTCTATGACAGTGTACATAATTTGGATCCTTCGTATATCCTAAATACAATCTTTTGAGCCATTGTCTTTCATAGTAGACATCATCATCCGCAGTCACAATAATATCATCAGGATACATGCGCAAAGCAGGTATTAGCTTTTTGTATGACTTTATATCATTACACCAATTAATTGTTAAGCCATACTTTTTTAGTTTTAGTAGTTTTGTCGGCAATCCGTTTTCTTCGCCTGAGAATTGACCCTTTGCAAGCCACAATATAATTTCATCTGGTTTTAAAGACTGCATTAACAAAGATTTTATCGTAATATCAACGATATCGATTCTTGCGGGAAAAGAGGTTAATGAAACAATTACTTTTACTTTTCTTTTCTGATTTGTAATTCCAGTCCAGCCCTTTTTATGGGAGTATAGCCCCCACCTAATTTTATTGCGGAACGGCAGTGTTCTCTTATATCCTGTCTTTATTAGTCCAAGCATTCCCTGCTCTTCTATTATTTCGAGCACCCTTTGTATCATTACCGTTCCTCCATAAACTCCACTATATACATCATTAGATATGCTATATTATAAAACATTTTTTTCTTTAGAGACATATATATTAATTATATCCAGCATCTGCTGAGCTGATTTTTCCCACACAAAATGCGTTAAGATGCGTTTATGTGCATATATGCCTGTCTTTTGACAATCTGCTTTCAAGATCTTGTCAATAAGAATATCCTCTGTATCACAAAGATAACCTGATTTTTCATTTTCAATTATAAATGAAGGTCCGGGAGCATCAAACGCTATCACTACACTTTCATAGTACATGGCTTCGAGTATTGCCATGCCAAATATCTCATGTGTATTCAAATTCACATAGCATTCTGATAAACGGTAAAGTTCCCACATTTTTTCGTTGGGGACTTTGTTGTATATCGCTACTACACTGTTCAGCGCACTGTGACTGATTGCAGCCTCTGCTGCTTCGAACAACTCTCCTTGACCTACCATAAGCAGACGGTACTGATTATCACAATGATATATTTTCTCAAAGATACTTATCATTTTAAGCGGCTGCTTTTCCGCAGTCATACGTCCTACAAACAATATAACTTTATCCGTTTCCTTATAGCCCCATGCCTGTTTCAATTCGGATTTATTGTAATCTGCATAATCCTTTTTTAAAAGCCCTGTATCAAGACCTACAGGTATGGTATAAACATTTTTCCCCGCCCCCATGCTTTTTAAATATTTTGCAAGCGCCGGCGTCTTTACCACTGTTGGTACTTTCTTATAATATTGCACGTTATCACACAGAATGTCAACTATTCTTTTCTTCAGTCTTGACGAATTATTACTCCGCACTACCCCAATGTATGGAAGGCAGAGAATACTATTTCTCCTACACCATTTATAAAAATTTCGAAACGCGATATAATTATCTGAAGCTGTAATATAACAGTCTCTTAACTTATCAAGCTGAGTACAGTCGAGCAATGCATGCTTACTAATATGTTTACATCTGCGGTATTCAATTGTAATCCCGTTTCTTGTAAATTTTTCCGAATCCTGCCCCAAGTCAGGAATCAAATGATATACTAATACATCATGTCCCTTCTGGGCAAATGCCTTGGCAAGCCCCTCAGCCTGTGAATTATAATAGTTGCTTAAACTTTTTCCTTCTATATTAAGTGATATAATACCTATTTTCAAATTATTCTCCATTTTAAAAGAAATTTTTGATGCTTTTCTCTCTGTGAAACAATTCATAGATATAACTCTTCATGAGTACAAAACAGTATCTTTTTTTTGACAAATATCCCCGTTGATAACGAATCTTTGCGCTCTCTCGGACTCCCATCTGACTGCTTGACATCCCGCCGAGCTGAAAATTTGACAAAATCTGCATGACGGGCGTAAATATCACTCTTTTTGTTTCATAAAATCTCAACATTAGCTCCAAATCCGCAGATGAATGGTATTTAAGATCAAATACACCAAAATCTTCGTATGCAGCCTTTGTCACAAAACAAGTAGGGTGTGTTATCATTTGTTCAGCCAAAAACTCATGGTTGTTAATGAATATTGATTTTTCTCTGCCGTCCATGTAAGTCCGCTGCATACCGTAAATTACCTGATACTTTTCATTATTATAATGTGTTACCACCTGTTCAACCGTGTCAGCCTCATACCAGTCATCACTGTTTACAATTCCAATCAATTCCCCGTTTGCATGCTGTATGCCTTTGTTCATTGCATCATAGATGCCATTATCCTTCTCTGATATAAGCACAAAACGCTTAGGAAGCTTGTCTCGGTGTCTGTTTATGATTGTTAGGGTGTCGTCTGTGGAACCGCCATCTATAATTATATATTCAATGTTTGAATAAGTTTGTCTTTCGATGCAGTCCAGTGTTTTTTCTATTGTTTTTGCACTATTAAAACAGGGAGTCAGGATTGTCACTAATAGGTTTGACATTTCGTTCCTTCCTTTCTATCTATTACCATTGCAACATCACCAATAGCACTTTTTTTCTACTGTTCCTGCATTGCGTGGTGTCTCTTCAGCGAGCGGTCTGATCCACGCATCATTAAAAAAGGAGGCAATTTTAGTAGGATAATGTTCTTCCCAGCGATACCCTTTGATACCAAATAGAAGCTGTGTTGCCCCTCCCAGATGAATTGCCTGTTTTCCTGCATTTTTCAACTTTGATGCCAGTGGCATCCCATAAGCACCACACCCAATAATGGCTACATCAAAGTCGATATTCAGTGCCTGCTCATACATATAGTCAAGCGCATCAAACCACGTTTCAAACCGTTCGTCCTGCTCGCCGCATAATGTTTGCACAGCTTTTAATGTTTTTAATTCAAATTCAGGCAAAATCTGCGAATTTGGAAATATCATAACACGCTTTTTGTACTGTTCCTGAATGGACTTTTCAAATGGATGAATCACTAATACCTTTTTTCCCTGCAATGCAGCAGACCATGGTCTGCCCGGCGCAAGCCAAGGCTCCAAACGAAATAGGAATGTTAAATCTACGTTTGGTGCAAATTCCTCAATAACAAAATCCTCCATATTTAAATGCCACATTGCAAGTAAATCTGCATTCGCGCCCGAACTGAGGATTAATTCAGAAAATGGTTTCAGATATTGATAATCCACTGGAAAAAATCCCGACAACTGCCCTAATTTATTAAACCATTTATCCAGATACGCATCATCTTCTGCATTGTGTCCCTTATACTTAATCTTGAGATACCCTACAACTGTCTGAAGCTCTGTATTACCAAAACGGCAAGCTAAAAAAGGCTCTCCTTCTATGATTTTTTGATAAATATAATCATTTGTTTTTGACGATGACATTACCCATTTTTTTGCGTAATGTGGCATAACCGGCTCTCTGTGAAAATATTTTACGATCCCGTGGCGTCTAAGACATTTATTAAAATAAAAATCCCTCCACTTCCACCGTTTTTCGTATTGAACCCACTTTTCGCTTTGTGTCATCTTTTTCCTCCAACCCTGTATTTTATCTTTTTCAAAATTCTTGCAATTCTGCAAACAGGTTTCAACCTTCTGAATTTAATTTCGGCAATGCATCCTGCATTAAATCGGTGTGAATCGACAATCTGCGGATAAGTACTTCGCTGTTCAACCTCTGCTTCATAATGGTTAACCAGCCCAAACTGCGATGGATCACGAAATCTCTTGAACCCATACTTTTTGGAAATCAGTGAAATTACAGATTGGTCATGTCTATGATCCACAAAGTCCTTATAATCTGGAAGTCCCATCACATTCGGCTCATCTGAGATAATTCGTATATCCTGTGCATATCGCAGTACTTCATCGAGAAAAGCCTCCACCTCGGGTGCTTTTTTGCAGACAAGATATCCTCCGATGGACTGTGGTGTATCTGTGTACATTACTTCGTCACACCCTGTGAGCACAAATGCATCCCTTTTTGTATTACACCTTTCTATTCTTTCCTTTTCTAGTGAGAATATCATGACTGATACCTTTTGATGTTCCATACAGTCAATAAGATATTTTATTTTATTGACATATACAGAACCCGAATCAGTATAAACCAGATAATCATTCTCCCCCAATAATCCATAAGCCTTTCTATATATATATGGTTTCCAAAGATAATATCCGCCCCCCCTTGGCGCATTTAAAATCTCTTCATTGTGCCTCCGAAATGCCTCGTCGATATCTTTCGGTCCATATTCAATAACTTTATCAGCTCCCCACTGTCTCGCTGACCTACTGTTGAGCTTTTGAGCTCTTTGAAACTTTTTGTCTGCATAATTTACAGCTATAACCATTTTGTCCAGCCCTCTTATCTCTGCAAAAATGTTATTTCGCCATGATTATTCTTCTCGAAATGCAACTGCACAGGCATCAAACTGTGTGATATGATACCCCGCATTTTCAAAATCAGCTATTTCTTCACGGCATATCACATATATACCATCTGTCAGATCTTCTGTATTCCACCAAAAATCCCCGAAATGCTCTGCCTCAAGCCATCTTGCAGGATAATTCTTCCATTTAACCGTTTCCATATATAAATCTACTGGGTATTCCATATAAAACAAAACCTGCGGATGCCGCAGCTTACTGGTTATATGAATCACTCCATCAGTATGCTCTTTCTGTATTTCAACTGCATATTCCAAAGCCTCTTTTGCACCAGCCATCTGTCTTTCTTTAATCGTATTCGGATATATTGTAAAGTAATACCCCATAAACAAAATAAAACTGCCCATATATACAGCAAAGATTCCCTGTTGTATTCGCGGGCTTTTGAATGCCTGCCCTATACAATAGCTTCCTCGAATCATTAAAAACAGTATTGCCAGATTCATACAGTTAGCCCTGTAGACAGACATTGAACGAAACAGGCTAATTACAATACAAATCACAATCCAAATTACCAAAAACATCTCATATCCAAACTTGTTCTGTTTCACATTATGATGTACTGTCTTTAAAATATCATACCCCCCTGCCAGTATAAAAAACAAAGAATAAAGATAATATAAGCCAAAATAAGGAATACTACTCATCAAATTATAATCATCCTGCTTGATATAAATCCTTAACAAATCCTTTATATTAGCCAGAATATGTGTACTGTTTAGTTCATCCCCCCGAAACTGCACCAAAGATGGAATCGAAATGTATGGTGTCCTTATCTCTGGCAGCAATCCCATATTAACGCCCACAAATAATAACAAGGGCATTGCAAGCAGAAATAGAATCACAATAGCGCCCGCTGTATATCCTGATACCCTGATTTTATGGTATTTAATACAGTATAATATAGAAAAGAAAAGAAAACATGGTACAAACAGCCAAATCAATGCATAACAATATAAAGATAGTCCCCAAAAAAGAGCCGAAACAAGCAGATACTTTTCTTTTGAGAGACCTAAAATAGAAAAATACATTGCCAACAGAATAAATGCTGGCGCAAGATTAGCATCTAATCCCCATCTGCTCATCATAATATGCCACGGACACACAGCAATCATTGTGGCTGCCCACAACGCTTTTTTAGGGTCAGCAATTCTATTAAAAAGCAGATATACGATATATACAGAAATTATCCCCATAATCATTTGTGGAAGCCTTATTGTAATCAGACTGAGTCCTCCAAGTCTGATGAATGGAATCATCAGAAAGGATTCAAGTACACTCATACCACTTCCCCATGTTGTTAGATAAACAGGAAACGCATATCCCCATGAGTCAGTGCCATAATTCAGAATAGAATATGCTTCATAGCCAGCAAAAGCCTCATCTGCATGTACCCCGCATGGTATCTTTCCAAGCAGTACGCTTCTGCTGACAATTGCAACCAACATGACAAAACACAATTTCCAATTCCGTTTTATCCATTTATCCAATTCTGACATAATCCAATCTCCTATTTCTCATTATATACACATAACATTCTATATGCCCTACTCCCTGTATTATTTTACCACTATTTTAATTACTTGTCTATCATCACCAATGATAGACTTCAATACTTCAACGGTATTTATACCCTATTTTATGATTTCCAAATTTCAACAGAAATATCCCATACTCCATGACCGCCAACACAAGAAACAAAATACATCCTTTCGCCTCTACAGGCAGGATATAAGCGTCTAAATGGTATTTGTTTGCCAGTGCACCATCCACCAGCAGCCCATCAGCATAGAGCGCCTTATTCACTCCGACCGCCTGTGCATGATCCTGCACCAGTAAATATGGCTCTGACTGGCTATTGTCCTGCATAGTGTATGTAATCTGATAGATATGACTTAACGCCACAACACATCCCATCGGAATATCAAACCACGCACCTGCCTCTATATCAGAAATCGCAATATCTGCGGTGCAAAGCACCCTGCCCTCCTCCGATAACGCAACATGCAGTGTACCGTCCTTTTTATCTTCCGGCAGATTTACAAGAATCGAACTAATATTTTTTAAATAAAATGTATGCATGGTAAAATCAATAAATTGAACCTCCTGCACCACACTGCTTGTCTTGGTATTTATTGTCCCGACCGTCTCCAAGGACCATGGTTCTCTCTCCTCTGCGCCATAATGGATATTCACATGAAGTAACCCGTATGACAGTGCCCCCCACACCGCAAGCACTGCTATATTTACTGCGATTGCGCTAATAAATCCACTTTTTGAACACATACCAAATATCTGTGGTCTCTGAATGTTTATCAAAACGGCGCTTAACATCGCATAATAGGTTACGCCATACATATGGATTACAAAGCCATGTATACAGTGGTTTGGCAGCATAAACCACCATAATATAGGATAAAGTGCAACAAAAATAAGCAGACAGCACTTGTACTGCACTCGATATGCACGTATATTCAACAGTATCACCAGTAATACGGCTGTGGCCACGGTCAACACCAACACTGGTTTGCTTGACATACGCCTGACTAGACCGTTCACCACCGAAATCAGACGGTCATTCCATGTAAATTCCGAGCCCATTCGCAAAAACAACTGCTCTGTGCCGCTCTGGGTTCCCAGTATAAAGCGGCACAGAACCTGCTTTGCGAGTACCGTTCCAGCCAGCCCCACGCCCCAGCACACTGAAAAGAGAAACGTCTCTTTCACGAGCGTTTTCATTCCGCTGCCATTCTCAATCCTGACCGATAATACAAATACTAGCGGAAATCCCAGCGTAATCAACGGAAATGCCCAGTAGTTCAAATACGCCAATATAGAAGCACCCAGAAAAAACACGACAGCAAACCGCTCTGTGGAAGCATTTTGGCGAAGCAGCTGCCAGCAAACCACCATCATAAGAAGCATCATCACAATGTCTGTATTATAGACAAGACACAATGCCTGCGGAAAATACGCTGCCACAAGCACACTGACCAAATAAGGGATCAGTCCTTTTGCACCGAGCATTTTGTATACGCCGACAGCACTGACCAAAAACAGCACTGTCATTATCACAAACATGAGGATACGAATCCCGTTAATCGGCATAACCAGCAGCAGTATTTTATAAAATGTCAGCATTCCCACCCAATATCTTGAATACGGCTTGACAATTGCGTCGCTGTCCTGCTCTAATGCATATTTCACATCATCTATTGTGTTGGTGGAACCGCTTTCATCCAGCTCACTGTATGTCGTATAGGCATTTGCAATGGCCTTTTGCAATAATGTTCCATCATACTCTGTCACGGCAGCATTCATAAAATAGCTATCTGTCCAGTTGTCCCATGAGGCGCCGGGTATTCTTTCATAGTATAACCCCTGTTTCTCAAGCTGCAAATAGGATTTCTGAACATTGTCCAGCAACAGTCCGCGCGGTATTGCCTGCCCTGCCATAAGTAAAATTACATAGAGGGCAATGAGTCCCACAGCCAGCGCCAGATATTGCAGCCACTTTCTCACTTTTGTACGAGCACCTTTAACCAGCTTTTGCACTGTTTTACTGCCTCCCATCCCATACCGTTTTGAAATAGATACCAGAATCTCTTACGGAAAAAGAGCTTCATCTCTGTCTTTTTTAGTCTGGACAGACTTGATGCGGTCACCGACTTATCCGACATGCGGTACCACACAATTTCCTTATCCAGCAGACCAAATTTATAACCCGCATGCATCGCTTCGAGATTCATCGGGTAATCCTCAAACCACCTGTAGCACTCCTCATAGCCGCCTATTTTTCTGATAAAGTCCATGGTGTAAAAAGTTGCCGACGGCGCTACAATCCTGTTTTGAACCAGCAGCATCCGGTACTGCTCCTGATAATCCTTCCGTGCAAATTCATAACACCTTTCACAGTATGCCTGCACATCTGGATATACTGCATCTGGGTTCTGATCGTTAAAGAGATGCACTTTTGCAATCGGAAAGACATTCGGGTGCTCCTCGCAGAACCGAACATAGCACGCAATGGCGTCCGCTGTCATGTAGTCGTCTCCGGCGATGCCCTTATAGTATTTTCCGGTAGCAGCTTTCAACCCTCTGTTGATATTTGCAGGAAGCCCTGTGTTCTTGTCTGAGGTGACAAGCTTTATGGCTGTCAGTGCCCCCTCGTTCTTTGCAATCCACTGTTGAACCACCTGCACCGTATTGTCAGGAGATGCATCGTCTGTGATAATCAATTCAATATTCGGATATGTCTGATTTTTGATACTTTCAAGTGTCTCGACAATCGTCTCCGCGGAGCGATACGACAACACAACCACGCTTACCAGCTTCATCGTCTACGCCTTTCCCAGCAAGCCCCTGACCTGCCAAAAATATCCCTCAAACCTGTATTTTGCCACAAATGGCTGATACCAATAATGCCCCATCAGCACCAGAAGATAATTTCGCAATAAATACACTGATATGAAATGTGCCTCCATCAGATTATAGACAGAGAACGTCACAAGCATGACGAGCATGACATAGTCTTTTTTCTTATAGCTCCGATCAAGCAGATAGGCATTCATGCCAATATAGAGCATTCCGGGAACAATGCCATACCAATAAAAGAGCCTGACAAAGCCCGCATCAAAAAATTCCGTATTTTCGGGCGATGCAAACACTTTCCAATTTTCAAGTCTTGCCGCCTCAACGGCATAGCAGCTCTGATATCTGCCGTTGAGCAGCTTGTCCAGCTTATGCATCAGGCTGTCGGGCGTCTCGTAAGTATTTTCAATATGGGCTCCCATCATTGCAAACACAATGCATCCTGCCACAATCGCAGCACCCAGAAAATACGCTGCCTTGTTTTCTCTGCATCTTTTACTGTAACGCATGGCAAACGCCGCAACGACAAAAAAAGCCCATACAATAACGCCTGTTTTTGACGCTGTAAATGCGTACAGCACAAAATCCATCACCAAAAACGCCGCATACGAATACCACTTCAGCCTATCCGCATAACAGTAGACTGCCAGCACAACCACCAGCCAGAGCATACAGTGCAGGGCATTCGGATGCCCCATTCCGAGTGTATACCTTGTCTCCATACCACCCCTGCCATAGTCGGCCGTCACCGATACCGCCCCGTAGATTCCCGTCAATGACAGCGCCATCAACGCCGCGCAGCCTGCAAATGTCGTCCAAAATACCACCTTCATGACCCTTTTGATTTCCATTCCTTTACAAGCTGCGATGAATGCAACCACGCGCACCGCTTCGTCGCGCTCATTAACCAGATAGGAAATAAACAAAATACTGCCAAACAGTAAAATCATGAGCCATTCCTTTGTGGAATATTTTGTCAAAGCTATTTTGATACAGAACAGCAAAAAAGTCAATCGGAATAGCTGGCTTTCCAGTGGATTGATGTACGCGCTCTTGTCTACAATCACAATCAAAAGTTCGATCATCAGAGCGGTCCAGAAACAGACCTCACCTGTTTTTTTTGCCCTTATGTCATTCATTTCAATCCTCCATGCCGCCTTTCGCGGTTCCAAACGAACGGAAAAACGCTGTCTTTAGTGTTTCCTGCAAAACCGGTTTTGCAGGAAACACCGCACTGTGGCTTGCTGCTCCGCAATCCATTTGCGCACCAGCAAGCCTTGCCCAATCCCAAGCCCCTTCGCCTCCCGAAATCCCTTGTGATACTTAATCAAAAACTGCGCCGCAAAGTACTCTCTGCACGCCTTGCTTCTTCTCAGCCCATACTTTGTGTACATATATCTGTAGTCATTATAGATGCGCTCATCTTTCTCGTCAAAGCTTTCCGTGTATTGGTTTTGGTGCACGCCAATCGAGACTAAGGGCGCCTCTGTATGAGCAAAAATGGGATTTTTTTCCAATAAATCAAAGTATAAAAACAGATCGGACGCCCAATTACTCCGCTCATCAAACAAAGTCAGCGCACTGCCCCTGCGGTAGATGACAGCGCTGGGCGCGCCAATCTGGTTTCCGAGAAATAGATGGCGGTAGTCCTCTCGCAATCCGTCTATAAACTGCGCGTCCGCAGCGCGGTCATAGAATTTTGTCTGGTGCGCTGCCGTCACATGATGCAAGGCATCGCCCTTCTGCCCGTCCAGCAGCACCTGCCTGCTGCCGGAAAACGCAAGCATGGCACCGGGATTATCGTCAAGCAGCTTCACAAACGCGCCAAGGCTTGTCTCCTGTGTAAACCAGTCATCGCTAAACATCACCTTGATATAATCCCCCTCCGCCATTTTGAGCGCGGCATTCCAGTTAAAAATATGTCCATACGGCTTCTGGTTGTGCTGGTACTTTACTTTAGGATAACACCTGTGCACCAAGGCTTCTGTATCATCATTGGTCGAATCATCCGATATATTCACCTCAAAGTCTGTGTACACTTGGCTGTAGATGGATTGCAGCAGGCACTCTACCTCGTCCGCATTGTTGTAACAGGGAATACAGATCGAAACCTTTGGTCGTTCCACGCCAATCCCTCCTTACCTTACGATATCTTACCTTATCTTAATTTCCCTTCCCAAGCAGCCTTCTTCCTGCACGTTTGATCGAGACAAGGATATTATAACAGGTGTTTTTAATTGTCACTTTTGCCCTGCGGAATGCCTTTTTGAGCCCTTTTTCCTCATGCATAATCAAGAAGTCCAGCTCCTTTTGATGCTCCCTGATATATGCTGGAAAGCTCTCGTCAATCTCGCACCGGACAAACTGTGCATTCCTGCCAAAGATATCTTTGCCGTCCTTGATCTGGTCTGTCACATTAGATAACACATGTTTTGAATTATATTCCTGATGCGCTGCGGACACCACCTTTTCCTGCACACGCTTTCGGATATCCTTCTCCCCGTGACCGCCCATGTATCCAAAGTGCCAGCCGCCGTCGTCCACGCGGATACCGATCTCTTTGCGCTCTGGAAACCGAAGCTCGCCGAGCAGAAGATGCTGCGCTCTTAATAGTTTATAGCTGAGCATCTTTGTGCCAATCCACTTCTTGCGCGCCACGCCCTCAAATTCGCCCGCATACGACAGCAGACTGCCCGATACCTCCTCCATATTCAGATAGCAGTAAAATAAACGCTGCGCAAAGTGATAAATTTTATCCTCCTGAAAGTTTTGCAGGATTTCGCGGATTTTGTCGGGATTTGGAATCTCGTCAAGATCACTGAAAATCACGATGTCGTCATCAGTGCAGCCAGCAAGTCCCCTTGTCACCGCATTTTTCTGGAAGGTATCGCGCTCGTGGGTGCCGCCTTGGGGCGTATCGTCAACGACGACATGGATAATCTTGTCCTCAAATTCGGCAAACATCGCTTTATTTTCTTCGTAATACAAAGGCTTTTTCAGGCCGGAAAAAGTCTCTGTCGCCTCGCTGATCACAAACCTGTCCACCACCGGGCTAAGGACATGCAACCGGATTTTTAGAATATCCAGCTCATTGAAAAACTGAAAGCAGTCATAAATCACCAGCGTTCCTCCTCTTCCTTCTATCCAGTACCACTGCCGCCGCAATCAAAAGCACAGTGATGCCTGAAACTGCATAGGACAGTTTCCACAGCAGCGGGAACCGGTATACCACCTTGATGCTGCTGTCAAAGCCTGCCGGCACTGCAAGACTCACACGGTTATCTGTCCCGTTCATGATGCCGATTTCCTCTCCTGTCGCCGTATCGCAGGCATAATAATTGTCATAATTCATGAGTGGAATCTCCACTGGCATCTCCGTGCCGGCAGTGTTCACGCAGTCAAACGTCGTGACTCCGCCCTGATATTTATAGTCCGACACTGTGACAAACTCCGTGTCTGTGTTCACTCTGCGCCAGCGAAGATTTCCCTCGATGGTATCGCTCAGAATGTATTCGCCGCTGCTCACCGCCTTGTCCACATCGGCGTCTCCGTAAACCCGCTCAATCCCGATACCGTCTGTAAAACCAGCCATGTACAGGCTGTTTGTGAACACGGCAGTCAGACAGAGCATTCCGCCCAAAAACTGCATCGTCCGCGCACTTCGGATCTCCTTTACGACATAGAGTCCAATCACCGTCACCACCGCGGCAAACACCGTCGCCATAGACAAATACCGCCATGGAAACTGGACGATGCACAGCACTTTCGCAAGCAGCTTACTAAAGTTCTCAATGCTGTCCCACGGGAAAATCCTGAGCGACAGGACAATGCACACAATGGTAAACACCGTGCACAGCACGCCAACCTTGACCGTGCTGCTCTTTCTCGTGCGCCACTCATTCTGCATACTACAGCAGGCGGCAAAGATGACAAGCCCCATGACAAGAGAGATGCCAAGCGACAGCGGCATTTCAGAATTCATGCCGATACGGCTGTCACCAAATGAGACCTGAAAAGCGCTGAACACCTGCTGCAAATACGTTCCCTGCACCTGAATCTGATTGACAGGGTCGTTGTTTACCCGAATATCCATCTGCATTGATTCGATAAACGGCAGGATAAATGCCATATTGAGACACAGCGTCAAAACCGCCGCCTTTGCCAAGGTGATAAAACGCCTGAGCACCAAAGTTTTTTTGTAATTTACCAGACACACGACCACGATAAACATTGCCGCCAGCTCGCAGGAGAGCACATGGCTCTCAATTAATCCGCTCAGCCCCAGTACAATCGGAAGATAGTCCCTGATGCCAAGTTTCGTCTCCTCCGTGGTATACACGCGCACAAATCCATAGATAATGAGCGGAAAAAACGCCATCGCCGTATATTCTCCAACTGCCGCTCTGACATACAAATTCGTGATGCGGTACGCCGACAGCAGATAAACCAGCGCACCTGCCGCCGCAATCTTATTGTCCCTCACAATCCCCTTAAAGCTATAGTAGGCAATCAGGCAGGTCGCAATGTTGGCAAGCACCGCATAGATCTGATAACACACTTGCGCGGGCACTGCCAGATTATAAAGAATCGCTGGTATATACAAAAATAGCTGGCTGTAAAACAGCGGTGAGGCGTAGCCATAGCCGTTTAAGACCTCCGTCTGAATCGGCACAAAAAGATGCCCCGCCTCCAGCCCGTTTGCAAGCGCAATGATTCGGTTTAAGTGAAAATCAAGGTCATGTCCCCAGAACAAAGAGTCTGTCATGAGCGGCAGACTGGCAAAAAACACTGCGAAAAGAAGGATTGCCACTGCCGTCTTATTCGCTGCCTTGCGGCTGACAAAAAAGTAGATGTAGACTGCATCGACTGCCAGAAACAGCACAAGCCATCCAAGCAGCTTCATCAGGCGCCACGCCGTGAGCTCTTTGATTAGAATTTTATCAACCCGCAGTTCTCCCACACCGTAAAAATTGACCATCAGTTGTAAGCCATGCTCTCCGCCGATATTGCGAATCCACAGCCGCGTGCGCTGGCGCGTATGTCCATCCTGAAACTCGAGTTCATTATAGCAGAGCTTGTCCTCTGTCTTTTTGGTCCTAAGGATTTGCAGGGTGCCTGTCTTGTCCTCGCAGTTGCCGCCAACCTCTGTATTATACAAGAGAGACTGATACGCAACAGAAACCTCATACATTCCCTGTTTCAGATCAAACAGCCCTGTCCCCGCAACCCAGCGCCCGTAAGAAGTCTCGTCATTCCAGCCCGAAATATAAAACGAGTGGTCCTCATTGACAATCACCTTCTCATCGCGGATTTCAAGGTTCTGCGCATCAAGCTCGATCGTCACAGCCTTTCCGAACAGCCCTGCTATGAAGCATAACAAAATCAAACTCTGAACGAGCATAAAAATGCTGTATCCCCTGCGCTCCTCTATAAAACATTTTATCTGATCTGCTGTGTCTTTATTCACCATCAACCATGCCTTTCTCAACATATCGTACCTCTAACGAAACCACCCTGCGGCTCTTCTTTTGATCCGGGAAACCGCAGGTTCTTTGATAAAATTGGGATACTGCGCATTCGTCCCCTCCCACTTGTGGAAGGCAAACGGCGTGATTCCCTGTACCTCTGGTATCATCTTCTCGTGGCTGTAATACTTCGCGACTGACAGCGGTGCGATGCGCATTCCCTCCGCCTCTAGCAGATGCCGTATCTTACAGCAGATAAATCCGTCCTCATAATACCACATCCGCCCGTAGGCATACTCGCCCTCCCACGGAATCCCCGCTTTTTTCGGAAAGTCCATCAGGCGCTTGCTGCGGATACCTGCGCTGTTCCCGACACGGCAGATATTCCCGTCGCGGTCGCGGTACGTGGTTGTATCGCCCTCGGGCGGCAGCGGCCAAGGCGCACCGATATAATCATAGTCCAGAAATTCCTCCCGCCACATTTCAGGGTGTACCACAAAGCCATCTGCATGCACAATCAGCGCAAAATCCGTATGAATATGTGCCCCCAGCTCATAGACCATCTTGTAGTTAAAGGCGTCAATGTCCTTTAGCCTGTCCGTGTGGCTGTACCGTATGGACTTGGGCAACAAAACAGGTTTTCGATGCGTGATCAGAACCGCATCGCCAAAATCAATCCCGCGCATACTGTACTGCATCGCCTTGATGGTCGCCCGGACATTCACGCTTGTCATCGCGGCGAGCGTCACCTGCGGCAGCTTTAATTTTTTTGACTTGCTGTCCTTCTCCACGCCTTTTCTCCCTTTTCATGAAATATCGTTGTTTTCAATGCCCTTCATTTCCGTTTTAATCTGCGCTTTAACGAGCGAACCGCCCGCACCGTCAAATCGCTGTATACCAGTCCTCTGCTTCTGATGCCCGCCGCCACGAGCGCCATGCCCGCCGGCTTTTTTCCAATTCTTTTATAGTATGGCGACTCCTGCCTGTATTTGTCAAGCGCTTCCCTGCATTCTTTGGCACTAAAAAGGTTTCCTTTTCTGTCAAGGTAATGAAAATCCGAATAAATATTCTGCTCTGACGCCCAGTAGCCGTCTGATACATTGTGCCGCGCCCAGTATTTTGGCGCGATGATAAACTTCACGGTATCGCTTGTAAATGCCGGAAAAAATGCGAAGGTTGAGTTGGACAGTATCAGATAATGCGCGTTTTTAATCGCTGTGTAATCCCCCGCCAAGTCAAAATGATACGCCTCGACCTCCGGCAAAATTCTCCTCGCCGCCGAAACGTCGTCCGTCACCACCATAAACTGCATGTCTGCGCGCTGCCGCCGCATGAGCTTCATCGCGTCCAGCCAGTAGCGGCGCCTGAGAAAAAGCTCAGGATTGCTCGTATACTCGCCGCCCCGGATATTGATGATACAGAGGTTTTCCCGCGAGTACTCCATACAGTCATACGCCGGTTTTACCCGCAGCCATGTCTTAATTTCTTTTTTGTAGCTGCCAAAATAAGACTCGTCCTGCATATTTCCGTACAGAAGCGTCGTCTGGTCCAGTGCAGGCAGCCGTTTATCTGCACCTGTGATATAACAGCCGTGCTCGAGATCATGCCGGGAATTGCCAAGATAGATTCTGTCCTCTCTCTCGTGATAGACTTCCTGAAAATCCTCCTTCTCCAGCGCAAGACCACAATCCAGCTCCATAAAAGACATGCAATCCAGAAGCTCCCTGCCCAGTATGGCAAAATCAAAGCCCTTGTCACAGGCGAGCGCTCTCGTTGTCACATAGCAGAACAACTGATTGCCAAGCCCCTGACCCTTTAATAATTCAGTTGCGATGATTGGTTTCTTTTCCACAATACTCTTTTCCTTTATCTTATATTCTTATCTTCTAATCTTCTCTATTCCTTCAATGTATGATAAAGCTGTTCAATGATTTCCAGATCTGTCTTTTCATCAAATTTCCTTGCAAACATACAGTTTGATGCCATCAAATCCTCAAAATCCTCCCTGCGAAATACATAAGGGTTTCCCCGCTCCCAGTCAATATAGCGCAGACATGCCCCACAATCATTGTCGAATCTATCATGATACAGATTTTGTCTATATGGAGAAGCCATCACAATTGTCTGCCATACAGATTCATCACTAATCTGGGAAAAATAAAAACCTTTGCGGAATTTTGGAAAAATTTTTACTACATAGCAGGCAAACGCATTCGTAATACTACACCAGTTTGAACCGCCATAAAACGTATAATCATGCTTTTTTGTCCTGTCAATATGAAGCCGGCGCTGCACTGCGAGCGCGTAGGTCTCCGCATAAACCCAACACTTTTTGTCCCGCTTTCGTCCAAGCTGCCGGGTAAAGAAATGATAGACATTAAATCGCTGTTGTATATCTCGCTGATACTGCTGCGTTCCAAAATGAATGAACTCCTTGCCGTTATTTTCCTCAAAAAAAGCTTGTATGGTCTTGCCGCACTTGATCGGAAGGTCTGCTCCCGACAGAAAATGATAATAGTCATACGCTTCTTTGACGGACTGATTTAACATAGCAAGCTGTGCCTTGACGATACTGTTTGTCCCCCAGAACACTTTATATCTGCTCAAAAAGTAAATCCGTGATTTTTTTACACGGTATTGCAAATCCTTTATCTTTTTCTTTTCCAGAGCCGATGCCTTTTGGTCTATATGAATATAAATTCCATGATTTTGATGATCCAAAAGCTGCACCAGATATTCCAGCACCAAAGTATACTCATGCGCCATAATCAAAAATGCATGTCTTAACATTACTGTACTCATTTTATCAACCCTAACATTTTCCGAAGCTTTTTAAACCGTCTCTCCCGGTTTTCATACTTATATTGAATATATGCACTGCACTCAGGAAGTTTTTTATCAAACAGCTTCTCATCTTCCATCCATGGATTGACCTCGCCCAGCGAAGTGAATATAATCGGTAAAATCCGTTCGATCTGATGTGCCTCAGATGGAAAATTAGGTGCGGTTCCATAATTCATAAGTTTATTCAGATTCAGATAAAAATTCCTTCCGTGTCTAAGAATTTGTTCCCTTCTTACTATAAAACATGCCCCCGGCGAAAAGGCTAAATACTGTGGAATCATGGGGTATTTATAGATAAATCTCAACAGATCGTCCACGTCATTAAAATATTTCTTAGGATGGTTGGGCGAATCTGCATACCATGAATCATTTTTCTCAACATAAACATTCTCCATCGCAAGAAATGTCGTTCCCACAGCATTTTTGTTTCCATTTCCCCCGTTTGTAAATTTCGCATACCGATCCCAATACTGTTTTTCATCATAAAGAAAAGTAAAGCTCTTGTTATCATATACCTCCCGAAAAAACTCCATCGAGCAGTGGCGGCCTATCATATTTCCCTTTAACAGACAAATCACTTCTGGAAGATGATCATAATTTTCTGCAAAATACGAAAAATAGCTTGTAATATTATGGCCTGTATTTTCTACATATTTTACCTTAAAATTATATTCCGCAAGTTTTTTCTTCACATTCATATCATTTGAACAATCATAAAGAATATAATCCTCACATAGCTCGGTTAGCTCTGTTGGTATTGTATTAAAGTTATGAATTAAAAAGAAATTTGTTGTACGTGTCATAAATCCCCCTTTGCTGATACAATATCACAATCTTGTCTCCTGTATTTTCCCTTCATCCACTTTATAAATAATATCACACTTCTCAATAGTATTTAAGCGGTGTGCAATGATGACCATCGTCTTTCTGCCGTGGAAGCTGTTGATTGCCTCCATCACCGCCGCCTCAGTCTCGTTGTCAAGCGCCGAGGTCGCCTCATCAAACACCAGTATCTCCGGGTTGTGATAAAGCGCCCGCGCAATGCCAAGGCGCTGCCGCTGTCCGCCGGAAATGCGCACGCCGCGGTCGCCGATGGCAGTGTCAAGCCCCTGTGGCAGCCCTCTGATAAAATCCGCAAGCTGCGCCTCCTCGAGCGCCTGCCATATGCGGCTGTCGTCAATCTCCTCATCGGCGATGCCAAACGCGATGTTATTTCTGACTGGCTCGTCCACCAGATAGATGGACTGCGGAATATAGCCAATCTGGGCAAGCCATGCCGGATAGTTGTCAAAGATATTCTCACCGTCACAGGTGATGCTGCCCTCCTGAACTGTTAACAATCCCAGCAAAATATCCACAATCGTAGACTTGCCTGCGCCCGATGGTCCCATTATCCCGACAGACTTACCATATGGAATCACCATATCTGCATGATCAAAGATTAGTTTGCTCGTATTTGGATAGGCATATACAATACCTTTGAGTGAAATTCTGTCATGAAGCTGCATCGTCTTGGAAATATCCGCAGGTTTTAAAGTCTGATTCGTTTTGCGGCTGATCTCGTTGATATTCATATTTTCATACACATAATCCAGACAGGGTCTGAAATACGAAATATCCGTCATGTAGGTATTAATGCGGTTGACGCTCGGCATCATGCGGATCGCTGCCACACCAAATGCTGAGAGCATCGGAATCAGTGTGGACGCATCATTTCCCATCTGGATATAGAGAATGATATAGCTTAGAATACTTGTCATAAAGACTGCCTCGATCAACAGCCGCGGCGTATTGTTCAGTACGGCATGGCGTCTGGCATACCCAGCGCCAATCCTCCCGCTGTTTTCATAATTGTCCGCAAAAAATGCCTCCCTGTGAAGCACCTTCACATCCTTGATGCCATAGATCGCCTGAATCCGCCATTTTGCAATCCGTGACTGAATCGACTGATTTTTTTCACCCAGCCTTGACAGTAACGGCTTTAATACTTTTAAAATGACAAAAGAAAGAATCCCAAACACTATAATCAAAAATAACAACAGCTTCCAGTCTGTCAAAACCATCACAATACACAGCAGTGCAAACACAATCCCCTCCGACACGAGAGAGATCATTGCCATCAGAATATTAAACACATTGGGAATATCACTGTCTGTCAGCCGAAATACCGTCGGAATATCTGCATCCAGATAAAACTCATAAGGTCTGTTCAGAAACTCCCGAAGCACCTGACTGATTAATTTATTGCGATTCATTAAAATAAAACGGTTCTGCTCATGGACCAGTAACAGCAAAAATGCATTCTTTAAAATATACATCACAATCAGCGCGCCCAGAAGCGGCACGATAAAGCCCTCAATGCTGTCAATCTCCAATGCGTCCATCACCATTCGGATATATTTATTTTCCAATGCCTGCTCAGGGCTGATGATCACATACACGATCGGCAGCACTGCCGATACGCTCAACGTCTCCAGCAGACCACCGATAAAGATGAGTACACCTAGAAAACAGATATGAAGCTTTTGCTTCCTGTTCAGAATATAGCGCATTTTCTTGATGATGTCCATTATATACCTCCATACCGCCCCCGGCGGCTCATATAGATTCAAATCCGGTCTGGTGCATTTTATTCAGACTGCTCCTGAAAAATCTGCTCATAATTATACTTAGAATAATATGATCTTTCCTGATCGTAGCGCGCTCTGTAATTCTCTTGTGTCACCAGCCCGTCACCCGCGGCAATCCACTCAAGAATCATCGAATTGACATGCGACGCATAGTGCTCCTTATCCCGATAATTGTCCAGATTCGTTATTATATCATATTTATCATGAAAATTATAGAGTTTTACGTTCGGACACTGCAAAAGCATCTCCGTTGCGATCAGTTCTGCCTCAAAATAGTAGTTGATCATGCCCTCCCGGATCATAAAATCCCACCAGCAAATACTATATGGCGTATAAAACACATAAAATGTCGTGTCCGGATACTTGTTTACCAAGTCCACAAAATTCTGCCTGATATTTGCCGTCACCATCTCCACATCCGCCTCTGTCAGCCCCGGCGCCTCCTGTGCCGGCTCCTCCCAGCGGTCGTAATTTGCTATGACCTGCTCCGCTCCCGTCTCCTTCTCCCACGAGGAATACTCGTCGAAGGTGGTGCTTGGTATCCCCAGAACCGTCCGCATCAGGTTCACCAGCACCCCGTGATACCACACATTTTTGTTAAAGACATACTGCACATCATTCCATGGATTGTCATCATAGAGATAGGTGGGATAGCCGTCATAGTCCGTATAATCCTTATCGCGCAGAATCGCGTTCGCGTCCATCGTCCAGATGACGGTCTTTAACTCCGGCCTGCGCTTGAGCGCCCTGTCGAGATTTTCTGAGAGTTCTTTGTACCCTGCCCCGGAGAAGGTCTCTTTGACAGACTCGACGCCAAACAGCGCATCCACCTCGCTCGTCTTGAAATTCTGTGCCATCGACGTGCCTGTGATGATGGCATCATAGTCAAAATGTCTCGATATCCCATCGTTGATATACCGCTCGTCATACAGGCGGTACGAGATAAAAGAAAACGGCTTGTGAAAATGAAAATAGGGATCAAAAATCCAGAACACCAGCAGCATTAACAAAATACTCCCCGCCAGCACGGACATGCAGGACAGAAACCACTTTTTCGCTTTCATTTCCATATGCCGCCTCCTCTCTTAATCTTAATATCCATAACATCATAACTGTCTAAAAAACTATCCATATTTTCACTAAAAATTAAAATACAGGAACTCACTCACTTCAGACAGTGATAAAATACTCCAGATCAAAAGCCCCACCGTCGTCACAATGCGCCTTATGCCATACCTGCCGTCCGCCACCTTCTCCTGCGTGTTGCGCATCCACACGCAGGCACACACCAGCACAGCGGCAAAAACAGACGGCATCAGCCACGGCCAGGCCTGTATCAGCGGGCTCAGTCCCAGCCAGCCAAGCAGCTTTACCTCCAACAGCTTGTTAAAGACTTCCGTCAGCGGTCCATACACCCTGCCGTCCCCAGTCTCTCGCAGATTTTTGATCATCAAAAAGCCCTGCTCTAACGACTCTGCGCGGAACATACTCCATGCAACGCTGCAAAAACAAAACGTCAACGCTACCCGTATCAGGCGCGGAATTTTTATCGGAATTTTGATAAAAAGCCTGTCAAGTACTCTGTCAAAGAGGTTGCCAAGCCCATTCACCGCGCCCCACAAGATAAATGTCCAGTTTGCCCCGTGCCAGATACCGCTCACCAAAAACACCACCATGACATTGGCATACGTGCGCGCGGTCCCTCTCCTGCTGCCGCCCAGCGGGATATAAATATATTTTGTGAAAAAGCGCGTCAGCGTCATGTGCCACCTGTCCCAGAACTCCCGGATTGATGCCGCCTTATAAGGCGAATTAAAATTAATGGGCAGCTCCACATTAAACAAGTAGCCAATCCCATACGCCATATCGCAGTAACCGCTAAAGTCAAAATAAATCTGAAGCGAATAGCACACCATCACCAGCATCGTACTGACGCTGTTGAGCGCCTCTGCCTCCGCATACCCGGCTGTTACCACCTTTGACAAGGTATCCGCCACCAGCACCTTCTTTGCCATGCCCAGTGAAAAGGCGTAGATGCCCTTGCTTAGATTCTCAAAGCGTATGCGGTGGTTCTCCTGCGCCCGAAGTCGTGGTATTAATTCATCATGGTACACAATCGGTCCAGCGATGAGCTGCGGAAAAAAGGACACATACGCCGCATACTCCAAAAAACTGTAGCGCCCGCAGTCGCCTCTGTACGAGTCAATGACATACGAAATCTGCTGGAATGTATAGAAGCTGATGCCCAGAGGAAGCGCAAGCCGCAAAAAATGATAGTCTGTTTTAAACAGAGCGTTGACATTCTCGATAAAAAAATCATAGTACTTAAAATAAAATAAAATTCCCAGATTATAAAGCAGCCCCAGAAGCAAAACTGCCCTCCGCCGCCACATGCGCCCGCTATCCGCGCCCATGCACCGCACAAGGAAAAAATTCACCAGAATGCTCACAATCAGCATCACAAGGTATGCCATGCTGTTATAGCCATAAAAGACCATCGACATCATGGTCAGATATCCCAGCGCCGCCTTCCTCCAGCCAAAGTGATGCAGCACATAATACCCTGTCACCACCAGCGGGAAAAACAAAAACACAAATACATATGAATTAAAAAGCATAACCGCTCCTTACTGTCTCAGTGGAATCACCAGCTTTTCATACCACCGCACTGCCAGTGCATACAGGGCTGGCGAGAACAGAAACAAATTCCTGCGCAGCCTGTCCCCCCGCGAGACTATCCCGCTGTTATATATGCGGTCCATCTCGTCCCTGTCCGCTTTGATCTCTGCCGCAAGCCGTGATGCCGTCTCCTTACTTTTACGATGCTTGGCATCTATAAAATAAAATAAAAGCCGTCTCTCAAAAGCATATGCAGCGAGGTCTGCCATCTGGGAAGAAACCATTTCCCGAATACAGGCAATGTGCTCGCGCCAAAACGGCAGCTCATCACCAAACATTCGCTCCGCGCGCGACGCGTTCATAATACTGCCCTCGCGGTCCAGCACATAGTGATACAGGCACCGGTCAAGATACACTGCCCGTTCCAGACGGCAGAAGGCACGCGTCGTATACATGATATCCTCCGAGTTTCTCCCCTTAGGAAACCGCATTCCCTCGACGAGCTCACGCTTGTATAGTTTACTCCAAACAGAGTTGTAAATAATATACTCCTCATGCCCGCCAATATAGATTCTAAGCAGCTCGTCCCTAGAAAGCGGCACCACAACGCCGTTCCCGCCCGCCTCCGTCCTGTCCTGATATTCCTGAAAATACCTGCACACTGCAAGCTGTGCATGATTGTCCACACATGCCCTGTGCAGGGACGCATACATATCCGGCTCAATCCAGTCATCGCTGTCCACATAGCCAATGTATGCGCCCTGCGCCAGTGCAAGCCCTGCATTTCTCGCATCCGACAAGCCTCCGTTTGGCTTGTGCAATACCTTGATGCGGCGGTCCCTGGCCGCATATGCGTCGCACAGTGCGGGCGACCCGTCGGTCGAACCGTCATCAATCAGAAGGATTTCCAGATTTTGATAGGTCTGGTTCAAGACTGAATGCATACACCGGTCCAGATAGGCCTCGACATTATAGACTGGGACGATGACTGAGATCAAATCCTCCACCAAATTGTTTTTTTTCATACTATCACACTTTTCCGTCCGCATCAATCAGCACCCAGCCCTTCCAGTATTCATGAACCGTCCTGGCGTCCAGCGCCTCATAGTTGTCATGGTGCAGTGGACGTATCATAATCTTGTCCGGATGCCTGTTGAGCCGCGCGCCCCAGATGCTAAATGTGCTGTTTGCGCAGATATTATGCCGGCAGCGGCTCATCAGCGCCATATCCTGCAAGCTCTCCCTGCCTGTGTTCCAGTCCACGACATGCATATTCTCCTCACAAAACTGCGTTTTCGCAAATGCCGGGTCATCGGAAAAGATATAGAACACCGGGCGCTCCACACGCTCTGTTATATAGCGGAAGGCACCCTTATAGTATGCATCGGTGCAGATTCCCATATACCGTTTTCCGTCCGCCACTGTGAGATAATCCTTGCGCCGGATATGGACGCTCACGGCATTTTCACCTGCCATAGCCCGCAGCACATCGGCATTTTTCGGATTGCTGCTCTCCGGAAACACAATCTTCTCCTGCAAGAGAGGTATAATATCTTCATAGTACTTCTCGCAGCCCCAGAAGCCGTACAGATACACGTCGTCCATCTCAAAAATCTCAGGCATATACGCCGCGCACTCCCGGACGGTCTTATCCCTCCTGCCTGTAAGCCTGCGGCGGACTCTGTCCGCAAGCCTCATGCTGTTGTCAAGAAGCTGCTGGCGCTCTGCCGCCGTACAGACCTCATACCGAATACCCTCCAGCCATTCGAGCTCCAGCGCGCGCCACTCCCGCTCTGCCCCCTCCGCCTGCCTATACGCATAAACGTCCAGCTTAACCTCCCTGCCCAGCGCGCGGAGTTTTTCATACAATGCATACTGGTAAAGCTGATTGCCAAGCCCGCCCATGACATGTATCACAATCATCGAAACCCTCCATTCCGGAATCTTCGCCGCGAATACTCCATGTTTGCATCCCGGTACAGCCGCGCACAGATACACATGCAGGCAAACACTGTCGTCACCAGCCCTCTGAACGTAAACCAGTGATGTTCATACGAATGCTGTCCTGCAAGCGCATACCACATAAACGGCATCACGGCAACCAGCAAAAATGGGATGCTGTCGATACACACATCCGCAAGCTGGCCCCTGCTTCTGAATATCCCTGCAAAAACCGCCGCCAAGCACAGCGCAATGAGTATCAAATACGGTTTTTCAAAATAAAACTCCACATTGCGCAGCCATGTGTCCAGCACCGTGAGCCGCTCTCCATTCTGTGTGTGCGACGCGCGCAGTAAGATTTGCGACAGCGCGTTTGCCATGACATTATCTCTTAAAACCAGCGTGCTCAAAATCCACTTGCCAGCCCACATCGCGCCGTAGCCAAAGCCCCAGCTCACAGAGAGACTGACAACATTTTTGACCTTTGTCCATGAATCCCGGTCTGCCCCGAGCAGCAGAATACAGACAAGCGGTACGCCGAGACTTGCAGTCGGATAGGTCAGCAGGTCAAAATAACTCGCGCACATGCCGATAAGCTGAAAATACAACAGCAGGCTATTTTGCTCCACAATCCAGTCATACGCTTTGAGCAAAACCAATACCGAAAAATTTGTCAGGTAAAAAATCACAGAGAACTGTATCGAGAGCGGAATCACAACCGGCATCATAAAAAGTACGGACAGCACATACCCCCACGCTTCCAGCTCATATCCTGCCTTTGAAAAGGCCCGAAAGATCAAAAATACCAAAAGCAGTTGAACGATCACATTGAAAACGCGCAGGTCCGCATAGTCAAACAGCAGAAAAAAGGGCTTTAACAACACCAAGTATCCATGCCAGTATCTCGTGTAATCCACCTCCCGGTATCCCTTTTCAGCGCCCAGATAGCGCACCAGACCATCGAGCGGCCCCCCGCCAAAGTCTGCGCTGGTGCACGTCAATGCGCGCTCATACACAGGGCGCGGGCTGTCATAGACCGCATTTCCCATCATCCACGAATCCGTGTAATTGTCAAGCTGTGTGCTGACAACGCCCGGAATCACTCTGTGATACTCGCGCTCTCCTGACAGCACCACAGCGGCTTCTGCCAGATGCGCCCGCATCGGCTCTGTCGGCAGCAGATATACAAACAAAAGCAGCACATATCCAACGCTGATGCCAGCCACAAGCAAGACCAGCGCCCGCGTTGTATGCCTTCTGAATTTATTTGTGTTTCTGCCCCATGTTCTCCGCCGCATGGTTTTCATCTCCTTTTTCTCAGTGTCTTTCGATGCCCAAGTTATGCACTCTCATAAAATAATACTTTTTTATTTGCATTTTTCCAACACATTATTTGAACAAATTAATAACCAGCTTCAACCCATACCTGACATACTGTACAAAGATGCCCGGGTCTTTGACGCAGTCCCCCATCCTTCTGATAATGTATTTTGGTCTCAGATAAAAACTCAACAAAATATTTTTGCGAAGCTTCATGACTTCATCGAGTGTCAGATGTTTGGTTCCCTTGGTGCTGGAGTGGAAGAAATCACTGCCAAGCACAGACTTTTCCAGCAGTTTCTCCTCCTTGCAGGTCTCGTACATTGGCGTGCCGTAAAAGGGCAGTGCGATCGTAACCTCAATAAAATCCGGGTCGGTCTCCATCACAAGTTTCTTGGTGAGGAGAATGTCCTCCCTCGTCTCCCACGGAAAGCCGATCACAAAATATCCCCAGAACTTTAAGCCCACTTCCCTGCACCATCTCGCCGCCTGCCGGTTCTCCTCCACCGTCGTGCCCTTGCGCATTGTCTTTAGCATCTCATCGCTGCCGGACTCAAAGCCAAACGCCACCAGAAAACAGCCCGCCTTCTTCATCAGCTCGAGTGTCTCCTTGCTGAGCGGACGCACGCGCGAATTTGCCGTGAACTCAATCTTGCCATAGATTCTTGAAGCTATAATCAGCTCACACATCTCCTTCACCCACGCCGGATTGATCGTGAACGTGTCCGCCTTAAAAAAGAAATTGCGGATATGATGCTTCTCGTAGCACTCGATCATCTCGTCCAGCACATTCTGCGGACTTCTAAAGCGCACGCGCTTGCCGGAAATCTCCGGTGTCAGGCAGAACACGCACTGGCTCGGGCACCCTCTGGCGGTCTGAATTGTCGCCATCGGCTCCTTAGTATCGGGACGGATATACAGCTCATTGCGCATCAGCTCGCGCGCGGGAAACGGCTGTGCATCGAGTTCGTCATCCCACACATGAAAACGCGTGGGAATCATTTTCCCAGTTTCATCTTTATATAAAATATTATTGATTTCTTCGGGTTTTCCTATTCTTTTAAAACAATAATCTGCAATTTTTCCAATACAGAAATCAATCTCACCGCCGATCAGATAGTCCACATTGGACAAATCAAGCATGTCAAGCATCGCCTGCTCCGGCGCATAGAACAGCGCGCCCTTCAACACAACGACCGGATGATACCGCTCGCTCAGCTCATTTACCACCTTGATATCATCAAAGATGGTCGTGTTGGTGATGCTCATCATAATCATGTCCGGCTTGAATGTCTCCATATCCTTTAAGAGCACCTCAAAGGTGTCGCCCTGTGTCTGGTAGTCCTGCAATTTTACCTCATACCCACTCCGCATCAGGATTGCCGCCGCATAGCCTAAATCGTTGCAGGCGCGCATTGCCTGCGCCGAACCGTCATCAATATTTTGCTGGCAGCGGTCCTCCCCTCTCTGAAAAAGCGCCCCCGGCGGGTAAAACAGCAATACTCTCTTTTTACTCATATCTATCGTTTCCTTTCCATTTTACTCTAAACTATACAGATATACTGTATATGGCAGCCCGTCCTCCTGATACGCGTTGACCAGACGAAGCTGCATCTGGCTGGCATTGGTAATCTCCACCCGCGAAAAAATATAGTCGCACCCCAGTGCTTTTAGTGCCGGCGCGTCAATCAAAATCTCCTGTGGCACAGCGTCGGCATTTGCGCCGAAATCATAGAGATTCTCCCCCGATGCGGGAAACAGATACGCCCTGCACCCCCAGTCATCATAGTATGCCTGCCAGTTTGGGTTTTCCCTAAGCGCGGGCGCAATCGCCGTGCGGAACTGCTCTTTGTAGGACTGGCTGTAATAGCCGCAGTACCCGTCAATCGTTGTGATGCCGTTATAGGACAGCATCGCCGGGTGAAATCCATAGACGCATGCTCCCTGCTCTGGCGTATAGCCAATCTCTTTTTTGATTCTGTCAACCAGCGTGCCTCCGTAGAACTCTCTATAGCTCAATTGGTTGACCTCTTTGTGTTTCACAAGCTTGTACAGATTACAATAGCATGTGTTATAGAAATCGCTGTACTCGCACTGCGTCCCTCCGACAATGAGAATCGCGGCGATGCAGACAAGATACGCAAGGGTCTGTTTTTGCCAGAACATATTTTTGACTGCGATAAAAAAGGCAAAATACCATGCAAAGGCATTGAAAAAAATCGTTCTGCCGTACTGAAAGCCCTTTAACGGCGGCAGGAGTGTCTCCACCAGCACGCGCAGCGGCTCCCAGAAATAAAGCGCATACACTGCGCAGTTAAACACAATAAACAAAACCGTGATATTAAAAACATCTGTATAAAGCTTTCCTGCTTTTCTGCCAGAAAGATACCTGAAATTATTCCATAGAAAATAGACTGCACACACCGGCAGAATCAAATACGTATGGACTGACTTTGCATGGGAAAATCCATACAGGAATACCTCCGCAAAACAGCGCCACAACGCCGCCGCATCATAACTTGCCGTCACCATCGTACTGCGGATCGTCTCCTCGCCGGAGAAGAGCATCACGCCAAACAAGCGATACTCAAAGCAGACAAAACCTGCTGCCAGCGCAGCGAACGCGCCCAGAAGCGGCAGCGGCAGTTTGCGATCCCCAATCCATAAAACAATGACTGCAATCAACAGATAGCCCAGCAAAAATGCACCAAAGAAGGTAAAGTACGACACCAGCGGATACAGAAAGACCGCGCCAAACAGCCACCAACGCGGTTTCTGATAAATCCGAACCAGCAAATATAAAATAAACGGCATCGAGGCAAAACAGAAGCCATACATAGGGTAGACCGGCAGCAGCGCAAACGCCGTGGCAGCCAAGACAACAATCTTCTCATACTTTTGGTATGCCTGTGCAAGCAAAAGCCGTGCAAGCAGCACACAAGACCCCATCGCAAGCAAAAGCCGCAGTAAATATCCCACAATATATGCATAGATGTCCGGCAGCAGCAGATACAGCAGATTGTAGAGTGCAAACTCCGACGGAAAATAATCTCTGTCAATGCTGCCAAGTATGGGCATCTCCTGCCCGTGGGCAAAAAATGCGTGATTGTCCGAAAGCATCTTGAGCTGTGTGATAAAAAGATCCAGATTGTCGCAGATTCCCACATAGATACCGTCTTTGAAAAACAGCAAAACCGCCGCCTCAAACACAAAAATCAAGCCTGCCAGCATCCAGTGCCAATACTTTTTGACTGCGTTCATCATTCCTCCTTAATCCATTGCCGACACGATCAGCGTTTGATACAGTTGCTGCAACGGCATGGCAGGGTCCGCCGCAAAGCCTTCTTTGACAGGAATCACCTGACCGTCCGGCATTACAAAATTGCCGTTTTGAATGAGTGCCGGCAGCGCTGCTGTCTCAAACACCATATTATTGACTGTGGTGTACGCTGGCACGTACTGCGAGAAATCCTGCATGATAAACTGGTAGAGCTTGCGCGCAAGCAGGTTATAGCCTGCGTCGTTTAAATGACAGCCGTCACAGAGATAGTTTCCATACATCTCAAGCGCCTCGCGGTTGTCCGCCATATTCAGCTCATAATCTGCATACAAGTCCAGTAGTGGAATGTTGTAGTACTGACAGCGGTCCAGCATCGCGACACGGTACTGGCTAAACGTCCCTGAGCCATAATCTCCATAAGTACTCCGCTGATAAGAATGGGTCTCGTCCGCATCCTTACTCTGCTGGTATGGCACCATCAGAACAAGCTCTGCCGCCGGATAAGCATTCTTGAGATACGGCAGCATGGTGTTGAGCGCACCATAAAACGTATTGGGTTTGCTGTCCGTGCGTTCTCCAATCGGACAATCCCCAAACCAGAAATCATTTGTGCCGCCAAACACAATCACAAGGTCCGCCGTTTTCTCCATCGAGTACATTCTGTCCACAAACGAACCGGGATTGGTATAGCCTACGGAAATATCCGTAATCCTTGACCCTGAGACGCCGTAATTGTTTACCTTTGCGCCTGTAAGCCTCGATAAAACCTCTGGAAAAGCCTTGTCCGGCGTCCTTGCGCCCACGCCCTCCGTGAGCGAGTCTCCTAATATATTGATCATATGATACTTGTCAAGTGCATACCCCTGCTGTGCCGCCTTCGTCTGCTCCGCCAAAAGCAGCGCCGTCTCACTGTCCGCCGGAACAGACGGCAATTCTGCTCCATCAAGCCCTTTCTCTGGCGGAAGCTCCAGCAGATCAGACGGGACAGGCTGCATCTCCGGCGCCTCTGCTGGCACTGGCTGTGTTCCTAAGGCTTCTGCCGGCATTGCTGCCGCATCTGGCATCTGTGCCGGCTGTGTCTGCAAATCCTCTGCTGTCACTATCTCACTGGCAGGCTCCGCAGCGTGTGCACGCATAGGGTTCATCAGCAGCATCGCCGCACATATTGCCATAACACTCGTTTTTACACTTTTACTTCTCATAATTTGTCTCCATTCCTTTCTATCATATCCTTTTTTTGCCATTTGTCAAAGTATTTTCTAATGAATTTTCAACGAATTTGGATTTTCATTTCATATTTTACCCCTTCTCTGATAAAATCTGGTATAATAATCCAAAACAGAAGGAGGCCGTTATGAATCAAAAATTAAAATCCATGGATATTATAAAAGGCATTGGCATCATCATGATCATCATCGTCCACAACCGGCACTTTCTCATGCAGGACATGTCCGGACTGCGCCCGCTGATAAACTATGGCCAGATGGGATGCCAGCTTTTCTTCTTTGTGTCGGGATTTTCCCTCTGCTACGCATGGGAGCATCTGTCAGAACCCCGCCGCGCCCCAAAATATGCGCGCTTTGTGCTGCGCCGTTATCTGAGGCTCGCACCGGGCTTCCTGTTTTTTATGATAATCCATTTCAGCCTGAATATACTGTTGATCCATGTGCTGAACTTCCCTGCCGGATTTATCATGAACCGTACGCTGCCCGGCATTCTCACCAATGTATTCTTTCTGCACGGACTCTTTCCTGACTATATCAACTCTGTCTTTCCCGGCGGCTGGTATATCGGGACTGCCTTTTTATTATATCTGGCATTTCCGTTTCTGTATGGGCTTGCCCGCAGGCTGCGCCGCCTCCATCCGCTCTGTATGGCTGCGCTGCCTGTCCTGCTGCTCGTGCTGAACGTATTTTTGCTTGACTGGATTGCGGACTTGTCAGGCCAGAAGCTGTATCTCGGTAACAATACCTTTTTGTATTTCTTTTTCACGAACCACCTGCCCTGTTTCAGCCTCGGCATCGTGCTGTTTTTTCAGAAAAGTGCCCGCTTTCCCCTCGCGCTCTCTGTGCTGTGTTTTATTGTGACAACTGGTTTTAGTGTCTACTGGTTTCTGCATCCGGTTTCCAGGACAGTCTACGCCTTGCTGCCATCGCTTGCCGGGCTGTCCGCATACTGGCTTGCCGTGTCATTCCTGTATATTGAGACGCGCCAGAAAACGCTGCGCGGGAAAAGACAGCACGCAAATCCGCTCACGAATTTTCTGGCGCAGTGCGGCAGAAACTCTTATGGAATGTATCTTGCCCATCCGCTCGTCTGCTGGTATGGCATGAGGGCGCTGAATCATTTTCTCACAGAAAATAACGGCACCTACAAGGATTTGCTGCTCTATGGGCTGCTGCTTATACCGTCTGTCTTTACTGTGTTTGTGATGGGGCTCTATGTTGAAAAGCTGCTCACATGGACAGACCGCAGACTCCGGCATTAACAGACCAGCGCCCTGTCCTTTTTCGTCTTGCCGACGATCAGATAATCCACACCATTGCCGCTGGCGGCGAGCCCGTCCTTCTCATAGCGGTCGCCGACCATCAGCGCCTCCGATGCTGCGCAGCCTGTGTCCGCAAGAATCACTGCGATGCCTTTGGGGTCTGGCTTCATGGTACCGATGCGCGCATCGGCTGAAGTATAACAGCGGTCCGCGCGGATGCCAAGCGCCTTTAATTTCTTTTCTACAGGATAATCCGAGTAGACCACCACCGTTTTCTGCTGCCTGTGCAGCGTGTCGATTGCTTTTGCCAGCACCTCGTCTTTGTATGCCGGCAGCAATGCAAGCGGCTTCTCCAGCATATACTGTGCAATCACTTTCTCTACCCGGGTGCGATCTGTTTTCATCTGTTCTGCAACATACTGGTACTGCCTGTCGTCCAGCCCAAGGGCGCTGTACTGGGGCTTCCCGGCGCATTGCTTCCCGCACACGTCCCAGTGCTCACGCACACTCCGGTATTTTCTGATGATCAAAAAGTCCTTGATACAGCTTGGCTGCGTCAGGAGCCGATGCGCAAGAAACCGTATCATGCGCAGGCGGAACGGTCTTTGAAAATACAGCGTCCCATCCAGGTCAAAAATCACCACCTGATACTCATACAGGCTTTTTTTTCTCATACTGCTCTGTTTCATATACACCTGCTTTCCGTTACTCTGTTAGCGTGTCGGGATAAAGAATGCCGTCTCCCACATCTTCATGATTGGGATGTCTGTTACGGTCAGCACCGCAAACAGCACCACAAGGATACCTACCAGAACCATCAGTTTTTTCTCCCGAAACAGTTTCTCCGGCTTCTGCGCTGCCGAGTCTGGCTTGTGCGCTATGTAGAGATAGTAGCAAAACAGCAAAAACAGCACTGGAATCGCCGCAATATACTCAATTCTGTATTTTAATAAGAAAATGCCAATCAAAAAGGTTGCACACAGCGCGTAGAAGAACGACGAGCACAAAAGTGTCGCCTCTGTGTACTTTGCAAAAGACTTGCGGTAAGACCCTGCAAGGCTTGGATTGTTAATCATGCGGTACTCTGCATAGCGCTTGACCGCCATCAAAAATGCGCCTGCCATCCAATAACCGACTAGGATACTAGACGGCGGATACACATCTTCACACACAATAAACCAGCCAAGCAGCAGACGGATCATGTTGTTGATGGATTCCGACAAGACGTCAAGATACACGATATCCTTTGTCCGTACTGGCTTGACATTGTACAGGACACCCATGGCCAGCAGCCAGAGCTCCGTCAATAAAAACGGGATATTGACTACAATAGACAATCCAAGCCCCAGTACGATGCACACCGCATACTCTGCCATGACAAGGGAAAACTTCATATTCTGGCTGACGACAGGTCTGTTTTTCTTGGTGGGGTGGTACTGGTCAAACTCCGCGTCCAGCCATTCATTGATGACATAGTTTGCCGATGCGATCAAACAGGTGGCAAAAAATCCTGCCCCAAGTTTGACAAGAAAGCTGCCCCAATTGTCGGGCGTATGGATGAGTATCAACGCGAGAACAAGTCCCGGCATGATAAATACGTTCTTAACCCAGTGGTCGGGTCTTGCGATTTTGATATATGCGCCGATTGGCGCTGTGTTTTGCTGGTTCATTTTATCCCTCCATGTCATTTTATTGAACATATATTGTCACGTTCATTCTCCTGCATCCACGACTGGAACATTAACATGTACCAGATCTGGATACGCCAGTTTCCCTTGTCGGTAAAGTCCCGCCAGATTCTGTGCACCTCGTCCGCGTTCAGGATTCCCTGACGCCGTATCAAATCACGGTCCAGCAAAGACTCTGCCCATTCCCGCAGCCCCGGCTCCCGCAGCCACTGTGTAATGGGGATCGAAAATCCCTTTTTAGGACGATCCATCATGCTTTTGGGCACATAGCGGTACAGCACATCCTTCAGTACCAGCTTGCCCTCGTCGCCCTGCTTTTTGTAGTCCATCGGCACCGTCCACGCAAACTCGACAACGTCCTTGTCCAGCATTGGCACCCGCGTCTCGAGCGATACCGCCATAGCGGCGCGGTCCACCTTGACCAGAATGTCGTCTGGATGATAGACCTCCATATCCATCAGCATGATGCTGCTCTGCGTGTCCCTAAGTGTGCCGTAAGGAAAACTGTTGTGCTTGTAGGGGTGTACGGACTGTTCAAGCGCAATCTTTAAGTTCGACGCCTCCTGCGCATTGGAGAGCTCATACAGATGCTCGGGGCTTTTCGCCCCCAGAAGATACGCCTTTGTCTGTAACATCTGCTGGTTTCGAATCAGCGGGCTGCCGACCAGAAGGCGGCTTGCAAACTTCCGTATCCCATAAGGATAGGCTTTCATTTTAGACCAGATCCGATTGATGGACGAGTAGGTCGTATATCCGCAAAAAAGCTCGTCCCCGCCGTCGCCGCTCAGGGATACGGTCACATGCTCCCTTGTCATTTTGCTCACAAGATAGGTCGGAATCTGTGAGGAATCGGCAAACGGTTCCCCGTATATCCACGACAGCTTGGGAATCACTGCCTTGGCATCTTTTGCTGTGATGTAAAGCTCCGTGTGCTCTGTGCCGAGGTGCTGCGCGATTTCCTTGGCATAGACTGCCTCATTGTATTCTTTGTCCTCCATGCCTATCGTAAAGCTCTTGACCCTGCGCGCCGACTGTGCCTGCATCAGCGCCACGACCGTACTGCTGTCAATCCCTGCCGACAAGAACGCGCCGACTGGCACATCTGCCGCCATCTGTTCCCTGATGGAATTTTTTAAGAGCCTCTCCAGCTCGTCCGCCGCCTCCTGCCTGCTGCCCTGAAACGGGTGTGCCTGACCGTATCTTGCCGCCTCGCGCACAGACCAGTATGTCTGGACTTTTGGTTCCTGATAGGGCGCGTCGAGTTCCAGCATACAGCCTGCATCTAATTTATAGATATTCTGATAAATTGAGTACGGCGCCGGAATATATCCATGTATAAAATACAATTGCAGCACCTTGGTGTCAATCGCATTGTTAAACTCATTTAGCACGCGGATACTGCCAAGATCTGAGGCAAACACAAAATGCCCATTTACATAGCCGTAATACAGCGGCTTTTCCCCGATGCGGTCCCGTATCAGCGTAAGCTTCCCTGTCTGTCTGTCATACAGGGCAATCGCAAACATTCCCTTGCAGTGTTTGATTGTCTCTGCCACGCCGTATGCCTCAACCGCCTCAAGCAGCACCTCCGTATCAGACGTTCCCCGGAAAGCAGCCACCTTTTTCTCCTTCAGCAGTTTGTCCCGCAGCCTTTTGTAATTGTAAATCTCACCGTTAAACACGCACACAAATCTGCCCGATGCCGACTGCATCGGCTGTGCCCCTGTCTCTGACAAATCCACAATCGAGAGCCTGCGGTGCCCAAGTACGACGGTGGCGTCCTCATTTGCCCAGCTTCCTCCGGCATCGGGTCCCCTGTGGCGCATACGCTGGTTCATCTTTTCGATGTTTTCCCTCCAGTCTGCTGGCTGGTTGCAAAAACCTGCTATTCCACACATATATTTAACCTCGTTTCTTCTATAATAATTATCACAATTCATCAAAGTATCATAACCTCGCAGATTATGACACCGTTCTATTTTATATTATTTCTTTACAGATAATATCATAATTTCCTGTCATTTCCTAGTATGTGTAGAAAAAAATAGCGTATTCCATTGATTGGAATACGCTATTTTTTCATTTTACTGCAATACGCGCACGATGATTTCCTTCTTTACACCAGAACCGTCGTTGGTTGTAACTGTTATAATGACATCCTCCGCGCCCCGCTTCTTGGCGGTGAGCTTCCCAGAAGCGCTGACGGACACCAGTTTGGAATTGCTGCTCTTGTATGTCAGCTTCTTATTGGTTGCCGTAATCGGATTGATTATCAGCTTATCTGAGAGCTGTAATGTCTTTTTATTTTTGATACTCTTCGCATACAGCGTAATGACTTCTCTGCCTTCATTGTCCGTGATGCCCTGTATATCCTTCGTTGTGCCAATACTCTGAATCAATTTTCCCACGTATACTGTTACCTTGCCTGTCTTTTTGCTGCCATCTGCGGCTGTCGCCGTGACTGTCACTTTCCCGGTGCCATGCCCGATCACAGTACAGCTTCCATCATCATTTGGCTTGACCTCCGCGATGCTGGCATTGCTGGATTTCCACGTCACCTTCTGGCTGACACCATACTGGTTGGCATAAGCGTTTGTGCTTGTGAGCGTTGCTTTCAGCTTCGTTTTGGCATCGTTGGTGTCAATATCAATACCGACGACAGATACATATCCCTTATCAATATCGCCTGTCCGTTCCACAACCTCTACTTTTGTCGCAGGCGCGACGAAATGAATGCGAAACTCGCAGAAGGCCGTGCCGCCATCGGCTGCCCTTGCCCTGACAATCACATTATTGTCTGAACTTGTGTCATAATCGCCGCTGCCAAATGGCTTCTTTACCGTAATCTTTCCACTTTTATTGACAGACACCAGACTTTTATCATCACTTTCCCAAGTAACCTTTTTCGTCGTCGCTGCCAGTGGTTTGTATGCCAGCTTGAGCTGCACAGATTTTTTGTAGCCCACATAGATATCCTGAATGCCATCCTCTGGTTCTATCTTGGTAATCTGCTTTGCTACTACCAGCGTCACCTTCGCCTTTTTGCCACTGCCGTCTGTCGCGGTCGCGGTGATGACAGCCGTACCGTTTTTCTTGATTTCAACATTGCCGTTTTGATCTACTTCTGCAATGGCTGTCTTATTGGATTTCCATGTCACCCGGTCATCATATGTAGCACCCTGGACGGATGCATACAGCGTCAGATTCTTGATCCATGTCTTACCCTCATCTAATGTATATCCCTTGATCAAATCCATGCCTATCTTTCCGTTTTTGCAGGATTCTCCATTTACTAAGATATCTACACCAGAAACGGCTGGACACACCTCTATAAAATAATCATCATTCTTTAAAGTTCCTTTGGTTGATGTCGCCCTGATGGTCACTGTCCCTGATACATTCTTTTTCGCAGTCACCTTCCCTTTCGCATCGACAGTAGCTAGCGATGTATCGGACGAGGACCATGATACTGCCACGCCCCCTTCTGTGGCGAGCTGTATCTTCTTACCGTTTGCAACCTGTCTTGGTCCGGTAACTTTCACATCAGGATCGGTATCAATTAATTTCAGTGTATATGAGTCCTCTCTATTCGAACCATCTGTCGTTCTGGCTGTGATTGTCACCGTTCCTTCTCTTTTGATCTGAATGAATGCCTCACTGCTGTCATAGTTGTTCTGAACAGAAACAACCTCTGCTATGGACTTATTCGATGTACTCCACTCCACCTCTTTTCGGTAATCGCCCTGTTGGGTGGAACCTCCGTCCAGCTCAGCGACAAAGGATACTCTGCGGGCACTGTTCAGATCACGGATATCAACCTCTGACGATTTCTTGCTGGAATCCACAAAACGCCCATCAAATTCTGTTATCTGGATTTTATCGCTTTTTCCCATAACATATATAATATGTTCCGCGTATTTGCCGCTTCCGTCTGCCGCTTCTGCCGTAATCTTTGCTGTTGCTTCCCCTGTTCTGCTGATTGCTGTCACCAGACCGCTCTCGTCCACGACGACAGCATTTTTATCACTGCTTGTCCAAGTGACACTTTTGTTTGCCGCATCTTTGTCTGTCACCTCCGCATGCAGCTGAATGGACTGTCCTGCACCTACATAATGGCTGCCTGTAATCGAGACATTTCTGACAAGTGTTGCCACATTGACAGTTGTCTTTGCGGTCTTATTGCTGCCGTCTGTCGTGGTCGCGGTGATGATTGCTCTGCCGAGGGATTTTGCTGTGATTGTCCCCTTCTCATCGACAGTCGCAATCTTTTCATTGCTGGATTTCCACTCGACTATATGGCTTGCCTCCTCTGGCAGAATCCTTGCTGCCAATGTATACGTCTCCATACCTGCATCGAGATCAATTCCTACAACTTTGTCTGTGACAATCACGTCATCTTCCAGATTCGTATTGCCGTCCGGTATCATCAGGTCAAATGTTTTTACTGGATCTGTGACCTTGATTGAAAATGTTCCATAGGCACCGCCGCCGTCTGCTGCGGTCGCGGTGATCTCCGCCAGACCTTTGCTGATTCCTGTTACTTCTCCTGTATTTTTATCTACTGTGGCGATCGCTTTGTCATCAGACTCCCAGTAAACCGCTTTATTCTCAGCGGACTTAGGAAGCACCTCTGCCTTTAATTTTATTTTTCCGCCCTTGGCAAGTTTATTGCTTCCTGTAATCTTAATCGAGGATACGAGCGACGAAACATTGACTGCAACCGATGCCGTGACGCCGCTTCCATCTGCTGCCGTGGCAATAATATCGGTCTTACCATATCCATTTACAGTGACTGTACAGCTTCCGTCCTGATGGTCTGTCACTGCCGCCACCTTCGTGTTTGCAGATTTCCACAAGACAACCTGTGATGCATAATCCGGCTTATTCTTTACCCGAAGCATAAATGTCTTGCTGTCCACCTCTGGATTTACGCCGATTGTCTTGCCGTTGACAGGACGCTTCATATCCCTTGTATCATAAATTTCGATGGATTCCACCTTAGGAATAATCACAAACTCCATCTCATAGGAAGCGCCGCCGCCGTCAAGGGAGGTTGCTTTCAGCGTCACTTTGGTTTCACTCTTTACATCCTTCGCTGTGATAATCTTCTTCTCCGCATCAATATCAAGACAGTTTTTGGGATTCATCTCCCATTTTAATCCCTCGTCAGTCACATCTGTAGGCGTAAATTTAGGAACGAGCCTCACGCTGCACCCGCTGGTCAACAGCACCCTGCCTTGGGAATCTAGTACAACTGGTGTATTTTTATCGACCTCCTTTGGCTCGAGTACAAACGACTGTACAATCCGCTTGGTTCTGATCGTTGTTTTACCGGCTTTGTTGCTTCCGTCTTTCGTCAGAGCAGTCACCTCGGCTGTGCCGCTGATATTGCCGGTCACAACGCCGCTTTCCTTGTCATCAAATTTAACCACAGAGGAATTGTTGGAGGACCATGTAACCTTCTGGCTTGCATTGCTTGGTGAAATCACTGCACTGAGTGCCTCGACAGGCTGTTTTAATTTCTTGGTCCCAACAGCGATGAATTTCTTCGTCACTAGGTCATAGATTACTGTCTTGTCTGTGACATCCTCCTCGTCCAGCTTCACTTTGACACCTGTTGCAAGAGGCAGCACCGTAACCTCGATAATCTCCGAAGAAATCTTATCTCCATCCTCAACGGTAAATTTAACCTTGACGGGCTTCCCTGACGGTGTCGGCTTGATTCCCTCCACAACTGCCCGCGGCTTGCCTGATAATGCATTCTGCTTGGGTGTAATCTTTACATATTCATTCTGTGAAGGTCCCCACTGGATTTCAGCATCCTCCGAAAAGCCCTTTGTGACTGCCTCCAGTGTAACCGTTTCTTTGACTGCAATATCCAGTTCTGAGAGCTCTGCGCCATCTTCAGCTCTCCTGATATGGATAATAGTTTCATCATCTGTGACAGTCACCCTCATCTCAAGTACTTTTGACAGGGAATTGTCTTTTAATGTTCCTTTAATCGTTGCCCTGCCTGCGGCTTCTGCCCGGATTGTCCCTTTCTCATCAACTGTTACTGCCGATGTATTGCTGGACTCCCACACCATTTCCGCATTCTCCGGCTTCTCCGGTGTAAAACGGACTTTGATCGTGTACTCCTCGCCAACGATCAGATGGAGGCTCTCCTGAATCAGCTCCATATCCTCCACGACGGACTGATTTTTCCACTTTGCATACAAAACGAATGGTGCTTTGACCGGATTGCTGAAATTATAGGAAGTATTAAAGCCCGCGTCAGTATACCAGCCTTGAAACTCCGCATAGCTTTTGACTGGAGGTTCTGGCTCATTCACAGTACTGTCACTGTTTACCAGCTCATAATATGCACTCCCTGAACAGCCGCCGTTCAACTCATAGACTACAAGGTAACGGTAATTAGGTTCTGTCTGCCAGTTCAGTATCGGATATCCCTCATTGATTCGTCCACTGTCTGAAGAAAAGCCTCCGCCAAGGACTGACAATGCCTCCTGTGATCTCATATCGCTGGTGGTCTTTGCCATCTCCGCGTCTGAGACGCCGCCGTCCTCCCTGAAATAAGCAATCTCACGTTCATCGCCGACATAGAGGCAGTTCGCGCAGGAGGTATCCTCCTCCCTGCCGAAAAATCCCACAAGCATTGCTGCATACGAGCCCTCCTCGCCAGTTACATTCCCCGCATTATAGCAGTTCGATATAGAGCCTTTGTAGATAATTCCTGCAATACCGCCAAGGTACTGTGTGGCTTTCGTCGCACGGATATTTCCTGTGTTATAACAGTTCTCTATCGGCACCCTGTAGCTCTCGCCAGTGCTTCCTAAGATTCCGCCGATTCCCTGAGACTTGATCGTCCTGCCATTGCCGTTGACCGTCCCCTGATTAAAGCATTCGCTGATGCTGTATTCTCGGTTTCCATTATACAGACCTGCCACACCGCCGACGTTTGCTAGCCCCGTCACTGAACCGCTGTTGCCGCACCTTGTAATCGTCCCGGAGGTTGTTGCGGCAATTCCGCCAATGTTTTTATCCTCTCCGCTGACACTGGCATAATTATAGCAGTCACTCATGGTTCCAATCTTATTCTGTGCGGCAATTCCGCCCGCCTCGCCGATTTCCTGTGAATGATTCTTCTGGCGGACTGACCCATAGTTTGTACAGTCTGTGACCTCACCTTCATTGATGCCCACGATACCCGCCACGATATAGGCACCCTCAACACTCATATAGTTGACGCAGCCTTTGATACTCTCCGGCTCTCTTGATGTGTTTGTTCCAACAATACCGGCAACGACTGCCGCTTTTGTCTGGATACTGCCTGACGCATAACAGTTTCGAATCACTCCGTTATTTCTGCCCGCGATACCGCCGATATCTTTTTCTGCGTCCTCTGTCCCTGCCGCTGCCGTGATTCTGCCGGAAAAAACACACTCCTCGACAGTCCCTTCGTTTATACCTACAATTCCGGCTGTATAATCCATGTTGGTGCCAGCTTCCAGCCTGCCCGTGACAACACAGTTTGTGATCGTCCCGTCATTGCGCCCTGCAATGACACCTGCTGAGTATTCCCCTGTCATTGATGCATTGCTGATATGCAGGTTTTTCACCACCGCCCCTGACTGAAGGACAGGAAACAGCCCTTGATCTACTTTTAAATTCTGTACAGAATATCCGTTTCCGTCAAATATTCCAGAAAACCTTCCGCCAAAATAGGCTGTCTCAGATTTCATATCGACATTGCATGCCAATGTTACGGTACAGCCGTCATAATCAGACCTGCCAGATAAAAAGCCCAAAAACTGATCTCTGTTTTCTATCCTGTATTCATATGGCGTAATCTCTACAGGGTCCTGTACAGATGCATACGCTTTGGGCACCGGAACACGAAACACTGCCAAATCCCTTGCTGCCTTCCAGTTATGTACAGACGCGTCAACCTCCGGAACCGGAACTGATGTTTCTTCCGTCCCTTCAAGCTCGAGCGTCTCCTCCTCTGTAATCTCCTCCGAAGTTTCTGTCTCCGTAGTTTCTGTCTCTGTAGTTTCTGTCCCCACAGTTTCTGTCTCTGTGGCTTCTGTCGCCATAGTTTCTGTCTCTGTACTCGCAGTTTCCGTCTCGATCGCTTCCGTTGTCGAATTTTCCGTCTCCGCAGCTTCTGAAGTCTCAGTTTCCGTCTCCACGTTTTCTGTTTCTATAATTTCTGTTTCTGTAATTTCTGTATTTGGGACTTCGTCCTCACCCTCAGATGCGCTATCGCTGCCCTGCGTCCCGGTTTCAGCTTCCACAGTGCTGCCTGTCTCCGGCTCCGTGATCGCTGGTGACGATGGTTCCGCCACAGTTTCCGTCTCCGCCGACTCGGTTTCCGGTTCGCGCTCTCCGGCTTCCGGCGCACTGCTTTCCGGCTGGCTGTGCTCACTGCCGGCTGGCGGCTGCCCGCTGTCCTCCGGCGCGCTCTCCGGCTGTGCCGGGTCTATGTCCTGCCCAGCGGCAGTCTGTGTCTCATACTCCGCCTCAGCGGCACGTGCTGTCCCCGCCGCAGGCAGCTCGGTCACAATCAAAGCCGCCGACAAAATCACAGCGGCAGCTCTTTTGATTCGTTTAAACCCCTTGTACTGCATCTTTTTCCTCCTCATTCAGTTTCGAAATTTCACTAAACAAACTTTTCCTTGTCTATTCTATAATATTTCTTGGCATTTTTCCATAAAATTCATATAAATTTTACAATTCTTTCCTAATTAATGCAGGCAGGCCGCGAAATCTGGATTGCTAAATTCTTCGAAAAATGCTATCATTACTATGAAAATTTTTACAAACAAAATTTATGATAAAAAAATTATGATAATGGAGAACGTCATGAACACAAAACACAAACACAGCTTTCTATTTCTTATGATACCGCTCGTCCTGTCGGGCTGCCAAAGCCAAACGCCTGCGGTGCAGCAGCCCTCCCAAAGCGCAACGCCCGTCTCTGACACTGTCCATCTGACCGTCTGGGGGGCAGAGGAGGATGAAGAATTGCTCCGCCAGATTATCAGCGGATTTGAGGCAGAATATGGCGGGCAGGCGGATTTTGACATCACCTACACGCCGCAGAGCGAGGGTCACTGCACAGATGCGCTGATGGCAGATCTGGAGAACGGCGCCGATGTGTTTGCATTTGCAGATGACCAGCTCAGCACCCTTGTCGCAGCCGGCGCCCTAGAGCCTGTAAACAACCCGGCAACTGTCATGGAAACCAGTCTGCACGAAGCCGTCCTTGCGGCATCGGTCAATGACACCATCTACGCGCTGCCGCTGACGGCGGACAACGGCTACTTTCTATATTACAACAAGGATTATTTTACAGAGGAGGATATCCTCTCTCTCGACAAGATGCTTTCCATCGCAGCCGGACAGGACAAAAAAGTCTCTATGGAGTGGTCCTCTGGCTGGTATGTGTACGCGCTCTTTGGCAATACGGGCCTCACTGTCGGTTTAAACGATGACGGCATGACCAACTACTGTACATGGAACGCCGTGGACGGCAGCATCAAGGGCGTCGATGTCGCACAGTCCATGATGGATATTGCAAGCCACCCGGGTTTTGTCAGCACCGATGATGCCGGATTTGTCGAGGGCGTCCAAAATGGGCAGATTATTGCAGGCATCAACGGTGTGTGGAATGCCGTCACCGTCGAAAAAGTCTGGGGCAGCAGCTTCGGGGCAGCAAAACTTCCTTCTTACACCTGCGCCGGACAGCAGGTACAGATGGCCTCCTTCTCCGGCTACAAGCTCATCGGCGTCAACGCCTACTCCAAGGAAAGACTGTGGGCATCAAGGCTTGCCGAGTGGATTACAAACGAGGAGAACCAAAAACTCCGCTTCCTGATGCGCGGTCAGGGCCCTGCCAACATCAATGCCGCCGCCTCCGAGGAAGTACAGAACTCCCCTGCGATCACTGCCCTGCTAGAACAGTCTGAATTTTCATATTTGCAGCGCATCGGCGGAAATTTCTGGCAGCCTGTCATCACCTTTGCCGAGGAAATCTTAGCAGGAAATCCTTCGGGCAAATCGCTTCAAGAGCATCTTGACATCATGGTCACAGGCATCACTGCCCCGTGACCGCAGCGCAGCAACGTCATCATCAGGCAGATAAGATTTATATGTAAAAAGGAGTATTGTTATCATGAAAACTATGAGTCTAAAGCACCGGCTGATTCTGCCGATTGCCCTGCTGGGCATCGTGGCACTTTTATCGAACATCATTTCGATTTATAATATCCGCAACGTGAACGCAAGCGCCTCGACGATCGCCGATAATTATATGGACGGCAAAAGCCATCTGGCAGAAATCTGCCAGTCCTCCATGACCATTCACAAGATGGCATTAAGCCACATCGTCGCCACGGACTATCACACCATGACAGACCTCGTCCAGCAGATCAAAAAAGAAGAGGCGCTTTTGGATGCTATGCTCGCAGACTATGCGCAGCATGTGACCTTCAATGAGCAGGCTTCGTATCAAACCCTCCTGTCAGACTACGATTCATTCAAACATGCACTCGTCCGCCTGACCTGCGCGAGCGCAAGCCGCAAGACACAGGACGCCTATGCGCTTGCAAACGGTGATGTCGCGCTGTATGCGGACGCCATCGAAGCCGATATTGACGCCCTGAATGCGTCGATCAGCCAGCAGACGATGCTTGCCCGCGAACAGCTCGCGGCAGTCTATCTCATGTCTTTGGTCATCGGCGGCATCGCAGCAGCAGCCTGCATACTGCTGGTTTTTGCCGATCTAAAGCTCATTACCCGCTATGTGGTACTGCCTGTCAAGAGCATCTTAAAGACGATACAGGAAAGCTCTGGGCGCATCAACACCATGACAGGGGAGGTGCTCAAAAGAACGCGCGCCTCCAAGAAAAGCGCCGCCGATCTCTCCTCGCTCGCAGAGGCATTGTCCAGCGCCTTTCAGGAGGTGGCCGGCAATGTGTCTGCCATCAATCACAATGCAGAGCACATTCGTCTTGATGTGCATGACATCGCAGAGGAGTGCAGTACGCTCACTGATTACACCATTGAAATGAATACCCGCGCAGACACCATGCAGCTCTCCGCACAGACCAGCGCAAAGACCACAGACACCAAAACAAAAGAACTGCTGTGCACCCTAAATGACGCCATCGCAAAAAGCCACAGTGTTGACCAGATTCAAACCCTGACAGGCGAGATTCTCGCCATCGCCCAGCAGACCCAGCTCATCGCCCTCAATGCCTCCGTGGAGGCTGCCCACGCAGGCCCTGCCGGCAGAGGCTTTGCCGTCGTCGCGGAGGAGGTGCGTGACCTTGCCAGCTCCAGTCAGGAAACTGCAAGCCGCATTCAGGAAATCAACACCGTTGTCACTGCCGCCGTCCATAATCTCTCAGAAAGCGCAGAGCATCTGATTACCTATATGAGCGAAGCCGTCCTCACGGAGTTTCAGGCATTTGTGGAGTCGGGAAGCCAGTACAAGGAAGATGCCGCCCATATCCGCCGCGCGATGGATGCCTTTCAGGACAGGACACAGTGCCTGCGGCAGTCCATGTCAGGTATCGCCGATTCGATCAGTACGATCACCAAAGCAGTCAACGACAGCGCGGAGGGCATCTCCGGTGTAGCGGGCAACACCAGAAGCCTTGCGGGCGATATGGAGGACATCACACAGCGCATGGGCGTCAATCAGGAAATCGTGGCAGAGTTTGAGCGGGAAACCGTTGTGTTTGATAATTTATAGCCAAAATGTATTAAAATGTATTTAAATCGTGAAAACATTGACATGTGCGGGCACGATTGCTACAATAGAATTTGAGTGAAATCTTTTACTATGAGGAACAAGAGATACTTGTTCCTTAGATGCATTGAGGAGGAGCTGACATGTATCATTGCCACATTAACTTCTTTTTTCTGGGAAACCAACGCAAATTATTTAAAGTACTGGAGGGAATCCCCCCGCTCGAACATTTTACACATGAGTACTTTGAGAGCAAAACGCCGTACGAGTCCATGATTTCCAAGGCGGATGTCATCATTGCTGACTTAGAAAATATGGATGCCGCTGCGACGATTCAGATGCTGCTCTCTGAGAAAAAAACAAAGACAGAGCTGATTATACTTGCAGACAAGGCACAGCTTACCCAGCTTAGTGCCCTGCCCGGCTGTCTGTCGGAAATCTACGATATCTGGACTCTTCCACTCTCTGAGGAAGAGCTGAAATTTCACTTTTTAAAATGGCAGCAGGACTGCAAGACACACAAGGATTATTGGCTGACCAGCCAGTATCTTGAGTCTGCGATCAACAGTGTCCCAAATCTGGTCTGGTACAAAACCAAGGACGGCATTCACGAGAAAGTCAACGACAGCTTCTGCAAGACCGTCAACAAGACCAAAGCCCAAGTAGAGGGCCGCGGACACGCCTACATATGGGATGTCGAGCACGACGACCCGGCTTGTATCGAATCAGAGCGCGAGGTCATGACCAAAAAGGAGACCTGTATCTCTGAGGAGGTTGTTCAGACCAGCGACGGCACGAGGCTGCTCACCACCTATAAATCCCCGCTGTATGACTGGGACGGCAGCGTGATGGGCACCGTCGGAATCGGTATTGATATCACACAGGAAAATGCATATAAACAACAGCTTATCGCCAAGACCAAAACGCTAGAGACGCTCTTTACCACGATGGACTGCGGTATCCTGTGTCATTCTGTCGATGGTTCTAAGATCATAAGCATCAACGCCGCCGCCCTCAAAATCCTTGGATATGAGTCGCAGGAGGAGATGGTCGCCGCCGGATTTCATATGGTAGCCCCCTCTGTCTTAGATGAGGACATGGAAACGCTGAGAACGCGCATCCAGTCTCTCCAAAAAGTCGGAGACAGCATCAATGTCGCATACCGCGTCCAGCATGACAACGGCGACCTGCTGCACATTATGGGCAATATCAAATTAATCGAGGAAAATGGCGAACTGTTCTACCAGCGTTTCCTTTTGGACTGCACAACGCAGCGGCTCAATGAGGAGGCGCTGCGCAAGCAGGAGGAGCAGCGCCAGATGGAGCTGCTTCATGCGCTGAGCATTGACTACAATCTCGTCTGCTTCTTTGATCTGGATACCGGCAAAGGCACTGCACTGCGCATCAGCGACTGCAAATATAATATCCTGGATGAACTCTTTGTCGGCGAATTGTACATGGAGGACCATCTCAGCAAATACATTGACCGGTGCGTCTATGAGGAGGACCAAGAACTGCTGCGCACTGCACTCTCACGGGAAAATCTGATGAAGAAGCTCGCGGAGAAACGGGTGTACTCTGTCAACTACCGCACTATCTGTTATGGCGAGATGCGCTATTTCCAGATGAAGGCGGTCTGTGCGGGCGACTGGAGTACAAACTGCGGCATCGTCCTCGGCTTCCACAGCATCGACGAGGAGACGCGCCTTGAGATGGAGAAAAATACGATTTTGGAGGATGCGCTGCAGCAGGCAAACCGCGCCAACAAGGCAAAGAGCGTCTTTCTCTCGAATATGTCGCACGATATCCGCACCCCGATGAACGCAATCATGGGCTTTACGACGCTCGCACTCAGCCGCATCAACCACACCGATCAGGTTGAGGGCTATCTCAAGAAAATTATGACCTCCGGCAACCATCTCCTGAACCTGATTAACAACGTTCTCGATATGAGCCACATTGAGAGCGGCAAGATGCAGCTCTCAGAACAGCTCTGCTCTCTGCCGGAAATTCTGCATGGACTGCGCAACATTATTCAGGCAGATATCCACTCAAAGCAGCTCGAGCTGTACATGGATGCCATTGATGTCCAGAATGAAAATATCTACTGCGACCGTCTCCGCCTGAACCAAGTGCTGCTCAATCTGCTCAACAATGCCATCAAGTACACGACTGCCGGCGGCATTGTCAGCATTAAAGTCACCGAGAAGCCCTGCGGCACAGAGGGACATGCAACCTATGAATTTCAAGTCAAAGATACGGGTATCGGCATGAGTGACGAATTTGTCGCCCATATCTTCGAGCCGTTTGAGCGGGAACGCAACTCCACCATCAGCGGCATACAGGGTACTGGACTTGGCATGGCGATCACCAAAAACATTGTCTCAATGATGAACGGTACGATCAGCGTAATCAGCAAACAGAACGTTGGTTCTGAATTTACAGTATCCTTTACCTTCCGCATCAGCGCGGAAGCCAAACCCTCTCCGCTGATTCCCAAACTCAAAGGGTGCCGCGCGCTTGTCGTCGATGACGACTTCAACACCTGCGACAGCGTATCCTACATGCTGCAGCAGATCGGCATGCGTGCCGAGTGGACGCTGTCTGGCAAAGAAGCAGTACTCCGCACCCATCAGGCAGTGATGCGCGAAGATTTTTATTCCGTCTACATTATTGACTGGATGCTGCCTGACATGAACGGAATCGAGGTGGCGCGCAGAATCCAGAAGGAGACGGGCGGCAATGTCCCCATCATCGTCCTCACCGCATACAACTGGGAGGATATCGAGGACGAGGCCAAAGAAGCAGGTATCACCGCATTTTGCAGCAAACCGCTGTTTTTGTCAGAGCTTCGGGAATGCCTGCACTCCATCACCACCACAGACGAGGAGCGGGAGACGGAAACCGACGACGCCAAAGTGTCATTCCATGCAGAGCGCCTGCTGCTGGTGGAGGACAACGAGTTAAATCAAGAGATTGCCACAGAAATCTTACAGGAAGCCGGCTTCTCCGTTGAGGTCGCCGGCAACGGCCAGATTGCCGTCGATATGCTGGAAAAATCCGAACCCGGATACTACCAGCTCATCTTGATGGATGTACAGATGCCTGTCATGAACGGCTATGAGGCGACAAGGACAATCCGCAAGCTCAAAAATACCCAGCTTGCCGCAATCCCAATCCTCGCCATGACGGCAAACGCCTTTGAGGAGGACAAACAGGAAGCGCTCAAGAGCGGCATGAACGGACACATTGCAAAACCGATCAATATTGATAACCTGATCAACACATTAAAACGGGTTTTACATTAAAAAGGGGAACTACTCCCCTTTTTTAATGCGTATAATACGATGCCTGCGTACTGTAGAGCATATAGTATCTGCCCTTTTTTTGCAAGAGCGCCTCATGTGTCCCCTCCTCCAAAATCCGCCCCCCGTCCAGCACTACAATCCGGTCGCAGAATTTACAACTGCTCATGCGGTGGGAAATATAGACTGCCGTCTTGTCCTGAACCAGCGTATTAAAGTTCTCATACACCTCCGCCTCCGCAAACGGGTCCAGCGCGGCGGCTGGCTCGTCCAAAATGACAAACGGCGCATCTTTGTACAGGGCTCTTGCGATGGCAACCTTCTGCGCCTCCCCGCCAGAGAGCAAAACCCCCTGCCCATTCTCATGCCCCAGCAGCGTCTTTTCCTTCTGCGGCAGCTCCTGTATCCTCTCCCAGATTCCAGCAAGCTTCAATGCCCGCTGTAGCCGCGCACTGTCAACCGCCCCGCCCGAAGCGACATTCTCCTCCAGCGGAAAATCATACAGACAAAAATCCTGAAACACCACAGAAAAAATCTGGATATATTCTTCGTAATCATATTTGGCGATATTGATGCCGTTTAGACGGATTTCGCCCGCCGTCGGCTCATACAAGCGGCACAACAGTTTGATCAAGGTCGTCTTTCCCGCCCCGTTCAACCCGACGAGAGCGAGTTTCTCACCGATTCGGAACGTCATGGAAACATCCTTTAAAATATCCTGCGTGCTTCCCGGATAGCGGAAGCTGACATGGGAAAATTCCAGCAGATAGCGGTTGTCGTCGCGCTTTGACGAGATATACTGCTCGTCAAATTTGCGGACCGTCTCACAGGTCGCGTTGCTGACCGACAAGTAGAGCTGTTTTTGTAAGATTCCGATATAAAGGCGTATAAACTGGTGTTCGAGCGCAACCTTCTCACACGCCTCCACTGCATTGTCGATCAGATTCCCTATGACAACGCACAGGTCAATGTCTGACACTGCAAGCGTTTTGGGCGCCTCCGCCAGATTATTCATTGCCAGATAGGCTTTGACCGACTGCATATGATTTTGGTAATCGTGGCGCCAGCCCCGCATTGTGAGGTAGATATTGTGCACCTCATCGACCTCATTTTTTAACAGCTTGTTCTGGTATGCCGCAACACGCCTGTCATAAATGCCATCGAGCAGGCTGTCAAGCTTTTCTGCGGTGACTGGCTTTGTCAGATAGCGGACGGCGCGCACCTCATATCCCTCGATGGCAAACGTCTTGTCCGCTGTCAGGAACGCAATAGGCAGTTTTTTATCCTTTTTTCGGATAGTACGCGCAAGCTCCATGCCGTTCATCTGCCGCATCGCAATGTCGAGAAAGACTGCATCATAGGGAAAATCTTCATTTTTAAACAAAAATTCCTCGGCGCTCTCAAACAACACCACCTCCACAGACTCCTGCCTGCGCTCTCCCCAGCTCTCCATCATCGAACAGACAAGTTCCGCCTGCGCTGCCTCGTCCTCACAGTATGCGATCCGCATCATGTTCCTCCTAATCCTCCAGCAGCCCCATCTGCTGCCGCCATCTGTTATAATTGTTGACGCCGCCCGGAAATACATTCTGCCCGCTCCATAGCGAGGACTCTGACAACCATTGATTCGCATGATCCAAATCAGAAAACAGCATCTTCAGTGCCCGGTCGATACCGCTTCGCTCATGAAAGACAAAAGTTCGTTCCAGCACTAGCTTCCCCACTGGCAGAAGCCGGCATTCTCCGTAATATGCATCGAAATCCCCTATCAGTTCATAGCAGCGCTGACTGTCCCCTGCAAAAAAGAAACATGCCATATTTCCGAAGTCCTGATGGAGTACCAGTGTTGAATGATACGGGCGGTAGACCTTTTTCTTGACCCGCTTGACATAGATTCCCTCTCCCTGAAAGATAAAATCTGCCGCAAAATACGAATATCGCCCGTTTAAAGTCTCGTCCATAAACCGCACAATCTGTTCCGAAGTGAGCGTGCTGCCTGCAAACTCCTTCATTTCGCCCGCCTCGCAGACACGCACCCACACAGTTACTTCAGGGTCCACCTTCACATCTTCCATCAAAATCACAGGAATTTTGGCGTGGGAGGTCTTTTTGAGAAAACACCGTCCGCCCTCTTCGGGCTTCGCTTCATTCGGCGTCTCCCACTGTTCGTACACTTCTTGGCCGAGCTCGCTTAGGCACTCCAAATCAAACGCCTCGTCCTCATCTGCTTCTGGGAGTTTGAAGCCAGCCGCCTCCAGAAAGTCTACCACTTCCCATGCATCCCAGCCATTCTCCTCGTCATCCCGCCAAAAACGAAGATAGTCAGATACGGCTTCCTCCGGGCAGCCAAATTCCTGTGCTAGCAGCGCCGCATTTCCGCGCCAGCACGCCCACTCCTCCGCTGGAATCTCCTCAAAGCAGTCTGGCACTGTCATAAACCGGTCAAGCTCTCTGCCCTCTTTATACAGAAAATAATCCCAGTAGTCGTCATCATGGATATCGCACACCAGTACGGGCCCTTCGAGTTTTTCTGACAGCGCCTTCGCAAGTCCGTCATATGCCAGACAAAAATCATTGAGTTCAATAACATTCCCTGACTCGCACTCGACGACAGTGCACGCCTCCAGCTCGATCTCAAATTCGTTCCTCCCCGCAGCAAGCTCCCTCAAAACTTCCTGTATCTCCACCTTGTCTTGTTTTTTGAAAGCTGCCGCATGCCAAAAAACGCCCATTTTTTTCATTCCTTTCATATTTAAAAGTATCCCGCATCAAACGGCATACTCTCTTGTCAGCTTCTCAATTTTCTGTATTTCCTGTGCAATCCGTATCTTTTGGGGACATGTATCCATACAAGGCATTGCAACACATTCCTGACAGTGCCTTGCGCTCTCAGAAATGCCCAGCCCGAGCTTTTTTAATGCCCAGTAGTCTTTTCCCAGATAAAAATACTGGTACTGGCGAAACAAGGTGTGGATTTCCGTTCCATAAGAACAGACACATCGCTGGCACCGGTCACATGGAATCGGGGCATATTCTTTTTCCAGCACGGAAAGTACTTCTTCAAACGAGGGAACTGCCCTTTTGGGATTTCTGGTATCCCATCCCATCGCAGCCTCCACCTGCTCCTTGGTTCCCAGTCCGACCAGAACACTCGACACAGGATACTCCAGCGCGAAGCCAATCAATGTCCGCACTGGAAAACGCGCCGGGAGAAGTCCTGCCGCGTACACTTTGTTGACCAGAAAGCCCTTCCCGCGAAAACGGGTCTCCTGCCGAATGCGGTCGAGCATACCACGCTCTAGCAGATTGCCGCTGCCTTGCAGCACATCCACGCGCTCATCTTGTGCCCCGCGCAGCAGAATATCATAATAGTGCGTCGCAACTCCGGCAAAACGAATTTTCCCCTCCGCCTTCAGCTCCGCGAGTGCATCTAACGCACCGCCCCTTCCAAACACTTCCTCCTCGTGGCTGGCGTCCACCTGATGCACAAAATACAGGTCGGGCACTGTGCCAAGATTTTCACAGGAAGTCTCCACCGCCCGGTACATCTCGCCGCCGCCAAAAAAACGTGCCTTGTCTGAGATAATAATTCTTTCCCGCCCTACACACGCCGCAAATTTTCCAAGTTTGATCTCCGCATCACCGTATTCTGGCACAATTGCTGTATCGAACAGGTTACAGCCCATCTGGAACGCGTGCGCCATCACTGCAAGCGCCTCGCTTTCGTCCAGATTGAAGTACGCTGGCAGAACCGGGATATTTCCTTGCAGAATGGGAATCGTCCCAAAGCTGATTTCCGATACCTCAAGCCCCGTATTCCCTAATTTGCGGTAATACATCGTCTCATCTCCTACGAATTATGCTGCTACACAATTTTCCAAGTTTGGTCAGGGGGTAACGGTGCAAAATAGCCTTTAATACAGTTAGGATTTATTATACATAATTGTGTATGGGTTTTTTCCATAATGCCCGAATCTTTATAAACTGGATTCCCCTCTATAAAAACACCTCGAACACTGTCATACGCACGTTCGTCATTGTCTCTATTATATTGATGGATTCTTTCAATTACAGCACAGTCCAATTCTCTTAATAATAAATCTTTACTCCCATTCATATTTCTATTAACTGGTAAAGTTTTGCCTATCAGCGATAATTCTAACTTTAATATTTTATATCCTGTTTGCAAAATAGATGTACTGCCATAATCTGTTAAATCCAAACAATGCCCTAAACTTATAACTGCTCCTATAACTGCTGGCTCTTTTTGCTTCTTATCTGGGTTTTTCTTATTATATCTTTTACAATATGAAATTGCCCATTCCTCCGCCCGGTCTAAGCTATTTTCCCAGAAATAAATACCATTTCCCAACCAATCATAAGAATTATGACTTGCCCGTAATCTTTCATGCTTATATAATACATTTTCATATGTAGATCTATCACAACCCTGAAATCCGATAATTAAAATAGGTAAATTACTGTACATCTTCTATTCCTTGCTTTTCGTATATTTTCTACTATAGTGGTATCTTTCTGTAAAATCGCCGTTTGGTTCGATGATATTACTATTTTGCAGATTAATCCGAGACTTTTCAATTGCCTCATCATCAGGCATAGCTTTCAATTTCTGTAAATAATTATCCATTCCTTTTACATAAGCAACTCTCTCACATTCTAACAATTCAATTGTCGGCATAATATCCCCCTTATTATCTTTTGCAGAAAAATTTATGTGTTCTGGTTCTCTCATCGTTCCTGTCTACACCTCCTAAGATTTTATTTTACACGATAATCTTAGAAAAAAATGTAGAAATATATACCTTTTCATTTTAAGTATATAGTATTAGCTTTGTTTTTTCAACAAAATATACGGTTAAGGCATCTGCCTTACGTCGTATAAAGTCCCCGTTCCCCGATCAGCACCCCCTCTGGCACTTGTATTTGAGAGGCGCCGCCGCAGAACGCAAACGCTTCTTTTCCAATCTTTTTTAGCGAAGATGGCAGCGTTATCTGTTTCAGCATATGGCAGCGGTAAAATGCCCGCTCTGGAATCTCCTCCACCCCTTCTGGGATTCGTATCGCTTCCAAAGAAGTACAATTCTCAAAAGCATGTGCGCCAATCTGCTGCAGCTTCAATGACAACTCAACCAAGCGCAGGGCGCCGCAGTCAGAAAACGCATGTGCCCCAATGCTTGTCACATGTTCCGCCTGTCTGACCTCGCGCAGCCATTTACAGCCCGCAAAAGCGCGTGCGCCTACAGTCGTCACCGTCTCTGAAAAGGTAATCTCCGTCAGCAGATTTGCGTCCTGAAATGTCCCCTCTCCGATTTCAGTGATGCCGCAGGCAAGCCGAAGTCTGGAAATATTCCCAGTACATTCACGAAGAACGCCATTTTCATCAGTCTTAAAACAATTGAGACTGTCCATCACCGCCTGTTTTGCCAAAGGTGGCAGCGGGCGCTCACGGTCTGCGAGTCCTCTAAACTGCACCACTTCGCCGTCCGGCAGCGTTATCTTTTGCAGATTGATACAGTTGCGGAATGCATATTCCTCCACCTGCACATATCTGCGTTCTTTTGGTTGAAACTGCGCTGCATCGTTTTCGGACTTTGGAAATATCCTCGGAAAACGAATGCCTGTAATTTCCAATCCATTTGCAAACGCCCAGCCGCACACCAGACGGATATTTTCTGGAATCACAACCTCGCCCACACAGGACGAACCATCTAGCAGCATATCACGCACGACAACGAGCGGCGCCTCCCTGCGCCTGCGCGCAATCCAAGGCGTCCCATGAAATGCCCTCGCACCGATGTACGCCACACTCTTTGGAATTTCTACCTGCTCAAGCATCATCGCGTCGCGAAATACCTCCGCCCCAATCCGCCGTATTCCCTGCGGAATCCGAACCGCACTGGCAGCACCGCGGTAGCGGATCAGCGTCTCCTCCTGCTCAACGGTAAAACAGCTCATTGCGCTGTGAAACAAGAACCGCACTGTCTCAGGAAGCGTTTCAGACAAGATATCCTGATAACCCTGCAATGCCCATTCTTTTCCCTGCACGCTGATCAAGTGCAGTGCCGTGCAGCCAGAGAGCGCGTATTCCTTTAGGCAAACTGTGCCCTGCTGCCCGCACAGACAGATTTCTTCCAGCCCGCTGCAATCCTCCAGAGCATGTGCCCTCAGGCTTAGATTATCCTGAAATGCCGCATATTTCAGGCGCTCACATCCCTCAAATGCGTATTCACCAATATCATCAAACGTTGCAAAATCAAAATCCTGCAGCTGCTTACAGCCGCTAAAGCAATATGCCTGTGCCACCTTTGCAGTTTCACAGCGGCAGACTGCCAGGTCCGTACAGCCTGCAAAAAGACGTTTTTCCAAAATCTGAACCTGTAAAAGCACTGCCTCGGCAAGCGAAATACAACCGGCAAAGGCAGCTTCTCCAATCTCCTGTGCAGGGCATCTGAGCTCTTTTAGCGCAATGCACTTTTCAAATGCGTTCGCACCGATAATAAGCTGTTGTTTAGATTCTGTCTGCTGTTGCGCCTGCCCGTTATGCTGCCCTTCTGAAAAAATGACAGCTTCAAGGCTGCTGCACCCAAAGAAGGCGCCCTCTCCAATCCAGCGCACGCCCTCTGGCAGCATAATTTTGCGAAGAGCGCGGTTTCCAGCAAACGCATAGGGCGCAATGCCATTGATGTCCGCCGGAATGGAAATCTGATTTGCGCAGGCTTCTCCACAAACCACCAGCCTCCCCACAACGCGTATTCCGTTTTCCAGCGTTCTCCCCAGCACAGTATCCGCAAAGGCGCGCTCTCCTGCCTTTAACGCCGGATACACCGCACTTTCAGCAAGCATGACACAGCCGCACAGCGCTTCTTTGCCGATAGACTGTGCCTTCTCCAGACGGACGGCACGCAGTTTCCTGCATTGGTAAAAAGCGCGCTCACCAATCGACTGCCACTGCACCGCTTCGCATTTTTCACTGGTCAAAACCGCCTCCAACGCTTCACAGCCTGAAAAAACTTCTGCTTCCAAACAAGTGATCGCGGGCGGAAGATAGACGTGCCGAAGCGATTTGCAGCCCTTAAACGCCGCCGCTCCGATAGACGACACGCCTGCCGGCACATGCACTGTCGTTATTTTCGTGTTTCCATAAAATGCACCGCCCGCGATAATGCCCGTATTTTCCGAAATCCATACTTCTCCTTCAAGGTCTTTTCCATCCCAAAATATTGCACCGGACTGTACATTTCCTGTCGAGACTGCTTCTTCAAAATGCTGTGCGCTCCATTCATTTTCATAGGCAGTGCACAATACAACAGTGCTCGTGCTATACCCCTGCTGTATTTCCTGCTCCACGCCTTCAAATGCATGTCTCCCCATGGATTGCAGGGATTTTGGCAAAACGATACGCTTTAACGCCGTGCAGCCAAAGGCGAACTGGTCCGGGATATGGCTCACGCCTATCCCAAACACCAGCTTTAATTTGACACAGTCGCGGAATATACCCGAACCATACTTCTTTCCTGTATCACAGCCGCCGGATATCCACACCTTCTGCACCTGACTCTTTGCAAATGCCAGACTCTCCACTACCTCTGTTTTTCCCGGAATGCGCACCTCCCGCAGACCAGCGCGGTAAAACGCCATCTTTCCGATTTGCGTAAGGTTTTCTGGGAACTGAATCTTTTTTAACCCGGTGCAGCCATAAAAAGCGCTCTCTCCAATCTGGCGAAGTCCTTCTGATAACGTTACCTCCTGCAAAGCGCGGCAGCCTCGAAACAGCCTGTTTTCCAAAATATCTATCTGTCTTGGCAGCTCAACCCGCAAGAGCTTCACACAGTCCGAAAAAGCCCCTGCCCCAATCCGGCAAAGCCCTTCTGGCAGCGTGATGGTCTGCATCATCAGGCAGCCCCGGAACGCTTCTGCCCCGATTTCTTGCAGACTTTCAGGCAGTATGACCTTGTCGATGGTCTCAATGCCCGCAAAGGCTTCCTCCGCAATCGCAGTAACGCCTTCCGGTACCACAACCCTCGATTCTGCACCCAAATACTGCAACAGAATTGTTCCGCTGAGCCTGAAATTGCCAAACACCTGCCTGTGTATCGCGCGCGCCGGTGCCGGCAACTCTTTTGCGGACACAAGACATTTTTCAAAATCCGGTTCCTTCTGCCTGTAAATCTCCTTCAATCCCTCAAATGTATACACAGCCCCGTCGCAAGTTCTGACTGTCTTTAATGCAGTACAGTTGCGAAACGCCTCCTCGTCAATCTGTATCTCGTCTCCGCCCAGCACGACTTCCTCCAAGCCGATACAATTGCGGAAAGCGCGGCTCTCAATCCTCCGCAGGGATTTTGGCAGACGGATATCCACAATCCCCCGCAGATCATAAAAACTGCTTTTTCCGAGAATTTCAATTCCCTCCGGCACCTCAATATGTTTGATATTGACCCGGAAACGCACCAGTGTCCTGCCCTCAAGCTCCATCATGCGCTCAAGAATATCCTTTAGGACCAGCGCAATCAATGGCGGCACGCTGCATGCACCTGCCGCCGCGTCCACAACATTTGGAATACAGAAGGTTTCGCCATCGGCATAGCCGATTTGCCGTACCCGCCCGCAGCCTGTAAAGACATCACAGATACAGCGCTCGTCGAGCTCGCGCGAGATCACAAGTTTTTCAAGGGATATCCCATTTGCAAGCGCCTCCATTCCAAGCCGCTTTACCCCCGGCATCTGCACTTCCTTCATACTGTCGCAGTACAAAAACGCGCACTCTCCCAGCTCCTCTACTGAGCATGGCAGAATTGCGCGTTTCAGTGCATGGCACCGGTGAAAGGCATAGCGCCCAATATATGTCAATCCGTCAGGAAACACGACCTCCTCAAGTCTGCGGCAGCCCTTAAACGCATCTCCCATAATACATTGCACCCCCGCAGGCAGCACAACTTTTCTCAGGGACACACAGCCCTTGAACGCGCCTTCGCCAACTGTGCAAATCCCCTCAGGAACCTCTAGCACCTCCTCGCGCCCTGTGTACCGTATCAGCACACCATTCGCAATCTCATAAAACTCCTGCATATACTCCACCCTTGTTCCTCACCCGCTTCTACCTTTTGTTTTTATATCAAACTCTTGTTCTAAAAGCACATATTGATCAGACCTTCAGCACGCTGGATTATCCGCAAAAATCAGCCCGATCACTTCCCGCAGCTCGTCCAAGCTGCCGCTTCTATACATTCGTTCCTTATAACGCTTCGTCCCCTTTCGTTTCTTCATCATGTAAGAGGCAAGCTTTTTTATATAGCGCAATGTAAAGGTTTCATCGTAATGCTGCGCGGCCAGCGCCATCTGTTCTGACAAGAGTGTCAATGCCGGCTTTCCGCAGGGCTTTCCAGTCAGTTCTCCGAAAATAAAAGGGTTCTCCAGTCCATAGCGCGCAATCATAATCCCGTCCGCACCGGTGTACGCCATCATGCGCGCGGCATCTTCCACAGAAAAAATCCCGCCGTTTGCAATGACAGGGATTGACACTGCTGCCTTTGCGTGCGCAATCTCCTCCATGTGCGGCTCCCCGTCGTACATCATGCTGCGGCTCCTGCCATGAATGGTAATCATGTCCGCGCCCGCATCTTCGCACACGCGGGCAAACGCAGCGGCAAACAGCTCATTTTCACGAATGCCCACGCGGCATTTCACCGTGATCACTTTGCCACTTCGCTTGCAGCCGCGTATGATCGCCGCCGCCCGCTTGGCATCTTGCATCAGCGCACTTCCCTCACCGCTCTTAAACACATTTGGCACAGGACAGCCCATATTAATGTCAATGATATCAAACGCCTCCAAAAACGGACTTTTTGCCATCCGCTCCATCACTGCCGGATTGCCGCCAAGTAATTGAACTGCCTTGACTGGCTCATCCGGTGTCGTGATGAGGAGGCGGTTTGTCGCCCTGTCCTCGTATTTGAGCGCGTTGGCGCTGCACATCTCTGTGAAGCACAGACCTGCGCCAAGCTCATACGCCAGCATTCGGAACGGATAGCAAGTATATCCCGCAAGCGGCGCCATCAGCACATTTGACGGAAGCAGCAGACCGCCCACGCGGAGTGGCCTGATGTTTATGGTATGCATAGAATCCCACCTCCAATGATTGATTCTATTATACCTTCTGTTTTCAGAATCGTAAAGTACTGTTTCCTGTCTTTTACTTCCCCCTCGTCATAAATTCTTCAAACATTCGCATACTGTATTGATAATATGCTGCCAGACCAGACTGTTTTAACAGCTTCATATCATAGATCTGCTGCTGAAACATATCCATGAAGTCCGCTGTATCGTGCAGCCCCATATTTCCCGTTTCCGGCGGGAGTGAAGTCAGTCCACCATTCTTATCCACGCCCAAATGTGCCTCCAGTGCGTGCATCTCCACAATCGTCGCACAGCGCGGATTGATCCTGTTGATATGGATAGTCTGCTCAAATTCCTCCCCGTTCTCGTCCACGCCCTTTGCGATAACAGTGGGATCTTCTTCTGTTGAATTTTCTGCATATTGAATATAATAGGACAATCCTGTGCCGTTTCCGCCGGAATACAGCATATCTTCCGATTTTAGAAAAACTATGTATTCCTTCTGTTGTGCTGACGCGGCATTGCCAAGCTCGTTTGCAAAGCTTTTCTGCGCTGCTTTGTGCTGTGATGTTCCTGTCCTATATCCTGCCAGCGGATACCCTGCTGGTCCTATCCCATTGATTCCCATGTAGTTCACTCCTCCTTGAAATAAATTGTTTCATTTTGTCAAATGACGATTCCTCTGCCAGTCAGAACCGCCTGCCGCTCCCCTTGTATCAGTCCAAGCAGCGAAGGAACTGTTTAAAAATTACTGTTCAGAATTTACTGTTCCAGAAAATCTAAAAAGCGCTTATATTCCAGATATCCCTCTAAATTCTTGGCCTCAAACTGCATCTGCATCGCATCTCTCACAACACTGAGCCAATCTGTCTTTTGAAAAAGGTCGTCATAGCTTCTGCCATCTGCACCATGCCGGATTGCATCTGCTCCCATAAAAGCAGAATCCGCATTGGGATATTCCCCGCTCGCTGACAGATGGCTTGTATAAGCGAACATATCAATGAAATCACTGCTTCTGGTATCTACCTTTGACACGTCCACCATGCGCTCTGTCACATTTCCCTCCTTGTCCCACACCTTTACCTTGTACACGGGATTTGCCGGGTCAAAGTCATTTGGCTGATAAACTGTCACGGAATAATCCGAACCGCATGTAGCGCCGACCGCCTCTCCATCTGTATCATTTGAAATATGAAGCTCAAATGTCCCGCTGGACATCTGTGTGGTCTGTGTCACACTGCTCATCTGATTCGTATAATTATTTGCCGCTGCGCTCCTTGGTGTCTTTCGAGGTTCATACCCTGTCATGGGGTATCCTGCTGTTCCTATTCCATAAATGCTCATAGTCTCCTCCTTATTCTCTGATAGTCTCCCGGTATCCGATCACAGCAATAACAGTATCATGTTTTAACACAAACGCTGTCTTTTTACCTTCTTCAGCCAATGCTGCACTGCTGTTTCTGATATCCATACCCGCCTGTTCCGGCATATCCAGCGATACGGTATATGCCCCTTCATATGTTCCATTGTGCTGCCCTTCAAAAAGCAGCTCCAATTCTCCGATGCTGATCGCGTCCGCGGGCAGCCACGAAAACACATCTGTTACTTTCATCGATATCCTCCTTTCGCTGATATCTCTTATGATATCGGCAGAAATACCCTTTATATAAACCTGCACTGCACCAAATGACCATTGACAGCACCGGACAGCCATACTCACAGCGCCGTTTTAAACAGCGTATACTGCCGTTTTACTTCGGGATACCGCGATTTCGGCACAGAAATCTCTTTTCCTGTGGTCAGTGTCATAAGGTAACTGCTGATTTTTACAATGTAGCGCATATTAATCAGAAAACTCTGGTGAATCCGCAAAAACCCCATTCCCCGCAGCGCTTCCTCCAGCTCGTCCATTTTTTTATAAATGTTCAGTACCCTGTTCTGGGTATAAAATACATTCTTATGTTTGTTTGTCTCAATGTAAATTATTTCATCTGCCCGAAGCTGTATTTTCCCCTCCACGAAATCAAGCGTGATTGTCTGGCTCTCCTGCCCGATTTCTTTTAGAATGTCATCCATGCATTCCCCAAGTGTCTGCTCCAAATCCTCCTTTAGCAGAAAGCGGCTCGCTTTGACCTTGTATCCGTCTAGTGCATAATTCATGCAGGCTGTCACTAGAATCACATGGATCGCAGGATATTTTTCCTTAATCTGGCGGGCTGTTCTCAAACCCTCCATCGCCTCCATGTTGATATCGAGAAAGAGAAGCTTACATGACTGCAAAAATTCATCATCTGCACACAGTGCAGCGCCTGAAGCATATTCACGGATTTCAAGATGCTTGATTTCGCTCCCGCTTTCCTGTTGATATGCCTCCAATAATTCCCTCACTCTAGTTCTGTCCTCTCTGCGGCCGTCACAGACTGCTATCTTCATTGTTATCTTCATTGTCTTCCTCTATTCTTTATTTTTTCTCAGATCGTAATGCTCTGCGTAAAAAATATCGGCTAAAGTGTTTCTTTTCAAAAGCAGTTTGCACGAAACGGCCATACATTGCATCAAACGACTATTTTTGTAAATCATCGCATAGTATAGATTCTGCTTTTCATACTCCTGCGCCCGCTGTTTTCTGCTATTTGTGATATCATAAAAATTTTCATCATCTCGAACAGGTCTATATTGTTCGCATTTTCAAATGAAAGCTGGTTATCCGCCACTTCTACAAGATGTATTGGATAATTCCCCGATATGAGACAAAATTACCTATTCTGATTTATAATACTGTTTTAAAAAGGACATCTCCCTGCGAGATGTCCCCATATATCGTATATACTATTTTACATCGAGTCCAATGCCGTGTACATCGTCATCATCGGCGCCATACATGCGGCTACCAGCCCGCCTACAACCACTGCGAGCACGACGATAATCATCGGCTCGAGCGCTGCCATCAGCGACTGCACTGCCATTTCCACTTCCTCATCATAATAGTCTGCCAGCTTATCCAGCATTTCTTCTGTGCTTCCTGACTCTTCACCGATGCGCAGCATATGATAGACCATCGGCGGAAAGAGCCCGCAGTCCTCCAGCGGACGGGACAACGGCATACCAATCGAAACTTGATCTGCTGCATCTTTGAGTGCTTCTTTGAAATACACATTTCCCATAATGCCGGAGACGATCTCTGTCGCCTCAACCAGTGTCACGCCAGAGCCTAACAGCGTGCCCAGCGTTCTTGCCATCTGCGCGGAGGCGGACTTGACTGTCATATTTTTTAACATTGGTATCTTTAGTGTCATCAGGCCAAAAAATGCTTTCCAGCATTTGTCTTTGAGAAATAGACAATGCCTGCAGCGATACCCGCCACTACTGGCACAATAATAAACCAATAGTTTATCAGGCCATTACTCATTGCCACGTAAAATTTCGTGATGGCGGGCAGTTCGGTGCCCAAGTCAACAAACATCGTCTCATACGAGGGAATCACGACGACCAGCATGACGATGGTGATCACGATGGCGATAATAAATACCGCGGTTGGATAAATCATCGCTTTCTTTACCAGCGCCTGTGTCCGGCTGGATTTCTCCAATTGTGTCGATACACGGTCCATCGCGATATGTAATGTACCTGACGCCTCACCCGCTGCCACCATGTTGATCATCAGGTCTGGGAATACTTTGGGATGGTCTCCCAGCGCCTGCGCAAGCGTATCGCCTTTCTCAATGCCGACCCGCACCTCGTTGAGTGCATCTTTTAGCCGCTTGTTCTCTGTTTGCTCATACAGCATGCGCAGTGTCTCCATGATCGTCACGCCCGCCTTATTCATGCTGACAAACTGGCGGCACATGACGCTCAGGTCTCTCGCCGTCGGATAACCGCCAATCTGAATATTCAAATCCTGCGTCAAGATGCTTTGTCCCTTTACGGACACAACGGTAAGCCCCTGACTTCTCAATTTATTTTTTACCTCTTCCTCACTGTTTGCCTCGATGGAACCTTTGGTTTCCTTTCCAATCTTATCAATGGCCTCATACCCGTATTTTGCCATGTCTGTATTTTGCCCCTTTCCCACTTCGCTCTCAAATTAAATCTTGTCAAAGGCTATGCGTCAAAAGAGATCCTCACAACCTCAGCAAAAGAAGTTGTGCCGTCAAGCACATACTCCGAACCGCTCATGCGCAGTGTGCGCATACCCTCCTCAATTGCCTTTTGTTTTAAAATATCCGCCCCCTCGCGTCTGCTGATAATCTTTTTGAGTGCCGGAGACATCCGCATAATCTCGTACACACCGATTCTTCCTTTAAATCCAGTATTCTCACATTTTGAACAGCCGCAGGGTTCATAGATCGTAATGTCCTTTGCAGTATCCACGCCCATAAACTCCTTCTCCTGCTCTGTTGCCTGCTTTGGCGTCTTGCACAGCGGGCAGAGCCGTCTGACAAGACGCTGCGCGATAACACCGATCACAGAGTCCGCAATCAGATAGGACTCAATCCCCATATCCTCCAAGCGGGTGATTGAGCTTGCTGCGGAGTTCGTATGTAAGGTGCTGACGACGAGATGGCCCGTGATAGAAGCCTGCACCGCGATGGAGGCAGTCTCTGTATCCCGTATCTCACCGATCATGATAATATCAGGGTCCTGCCGCAAAATAGAGCGCAATGCACTCGCAAAGGTCAGCTCAGCCTTAGGGTTTACCTGAACTTGATTAATGCCGTCAAGATTTGCCTCGACAGGGTCCTCAACGGTGATAATATTCACATCATTGGTATTCAGTTCACTTAATGCCGTGTACAGTGTCGTTGATTTTCCACTTCCTGTAGGCCCTGTTACCAGCAGGATTCCGTGCGGATTCCTGATAATATAGTCAAACTGCTCAAGCTCGTAGGGTTTGAATCCAAGCTGGCTCTTCTCTCTGGTGAGTGCCATCTTGGCAGTGAGACGCATAACGACCTTCTCGCCAAATACTGTGGGCAGTATGGACACACGGATATCATACTCCACATGGTCTACTACCTGTGTGATACGGCCGTCCTGCGGTTTTCTTTTCTCTGAAATATCCATGCCGCCAATGATTTTAATACGCGCTATAATGGCAGGGAGTACAGAGATGTTATAGCTTGCTTTTTTCTGGAGTACCCCATCAATACGTTACCGCACACGGATGTACTCCTCCATCGGTTCGATATGAATATCTGACGCACGCTGGCGCACCGCCAGATCAATCATTTCCTTGACCAGCTTTACAATAGGCGAACTGTTGATCTCTGTCTCCTCACGCTCGTCCACCTCGACCTCAAGTTTCTTTTCCTTGGCATATTGTTTGAGGGCGTGCTTGATCTCCTCCTGCCCATGATATTTGTCAATAGCAAGCATAATGCTGCGTGTTGTGGCAACAACGGGCTCTACCTGATAATTTGTGATGATAGACACATCTTCCTGCGCATACGTATCCAGCGGATTCTCCATCGCCACGCGCAGTACATTCTTATTGTGCTCGCTGAATGCAAACGGCATCATTGTATATTTCTTGAGAATGTTCACTGGCACTAGCTTTGTCACGCCCTTGTCTATATTGATATTCTGCAAATCAACAATCTCGATATTTAATTGCCTGCTCAGTGCCGCAGCGATATCATCCTCGGTGAGAATGCCTTCATCAACCAGAATTTCTCCTAATTTTTTATTTCTCTCTTTTTGTTTTTTCAGCGCACGCTCGAGCTGCTCCTGCGTGATATTGCCAGTTTCTACCAGCAAATCACCCAGACGTATCTTTTTTCTGTTAAAATCCATGACATTTCACGTCCTTTTTCTTCGTTCTACAATGATTAGTATACCTATTTCATTGTTGAATTGCAATCATTTTACAAATAAAACTCCTTGTACCAGCGGGCAAAATTCCGAAGTCCGTCTCTCAGATCTGTAGACGGTTTAAAGCCAAAATCACGCTCGAGTTCACTCACATCGGCATACGTCACCTCCACATCTCCCGGCTGCATTCCCACAAGCTCCTTGTGTGCCTCAAAGTCATACTCCTGCGGCAGTATCGCTGCACGCTTTAACTCCTCCTGTAAAATCTCCACAAAATCAAGCAGATTCTCAGGCTGGTTGTTGCCGATGTTGTAAATCTTGTATTTGACGCCCTCCTCATTTGGAAGCGGCGCGCTCTGCATCACAGACTGTACGCCCGTGACAATATCATCAATATAAGTAAAATCGCGTTTGCAGTTGCCGTAGTTAAAGATTTTGATCGTCTCATTCTTGACAAGTTTGTCTGTAAAGCCAAAATATGCCATATCCGGGCGTCCTGCCGGACCATACACGGTAAAAAAGCGAAGTCCTGTCGATGGGATTCCATAAAGTTTTGCGTAAACATGCGCCATCAGTTCGTTGGATTTCTTGGTGGCGGCGTAGAGCGATACAGGATTGTCCACTTTGTCCTCTGTCGCGTAAGGTATCTTTTTGTTGCTTCCATAGACGGAGGACGAGCTTGCATACACAAGGTGTTCGACACCGCCTGCCCCCCCGTCATAGCTGTGCCTGCATGCCTCGAGAAGATTGTAGAAGCCAATCATATTGGACTCGATGTAGGCATCTGGATTTTCGATGCTGTAGCGCACGCCTGCCTGTGCCGCCAAGTTCACAACAATCTGTGGTCTGTGCGTCTCAAAAATTTCTTTGACCTTCTTCTGTTCTGCAATGCTCTCCCTGATAAAAGTGAACGTTCCTGTCACGCCAGATGCCAGCTCTCTGATCTGGTTTAACCGAAATTCTTTGAGTGCCACATCATAGTAGGCATTCATGTTGTCGATTCCGATGATTTCGACATGTTCCACATTTTTTAAGAGCGACAGTATCAGATTGGCGCCGATAAATCCTGCGGCCCCTGTCACAAGTATCGTTTTATTCTCAAGCTTCACATTTTTTTCAAGCATGTTCCTTCTCCTTTTTGCCAAATATCAGCGATGCAAACAGCGCATTGATATCATCTGGCTCTTCTCCAACCCACTCTTCACTAAACCGGTTGGCAGCATCATGCATGCCAATCCTCTCCATCGCGTTGACAACGCGCATCCGAATCTGGACTGAGGACTGCTTCGCCCACTGAAATGCTTCGAGCAGCCGCAAGCCATCTTTGTAAATCCGGTCGTAATCCCCCAGTGCATTAAGCTCTTTAAAGTAGTCGTCCACCCAGCCTTGAACATTATATTTATACTCTGTGCGCTCATCAATTTCTGCCAGCTCTCCAAAGCCGCCCGGGTATTTTTTCTGTTCCTCCTCGATGATTTCCAGCAGCGTATCATATGCGCTGTACCAGCATTCATTGATAATATTCCCATTATCCAGCGCCTTATAACATTTTGCAGTCATATCCTCAAATATATGCCATTTCTTATTCTTTTCCATCTATTTTATACCTTTCTCCATTCTTAGAGACTTCGTTATTTTTCAGCCCTGACGGACTGTAACGAGACACTCTCCTATTTTAGTATACCATTCTTTGACTGTTCCCACAACAAAACATTTAGGAATCTTTCTTCTTTCTTTTGCATATCATTATCACAAATACATGACAATGCGGCGGTTCTGTATATGAAACAGTATCATCATATATTCAATATCTTATATCTTATATGTATGTTTCTGACGGTGACAGCGATCGCAAGACCGCTCTACTATCAGCACTCGATCCCGGCAATCGCCTCCACCGCCCAGACCCCCGTCGATATCAAACGTGCCGCCCTCACGTTCGATGACGGTCCGCACCCTGTCTACACCGCACAGCTTCTCGATGAGCTGAAAAAGCGGGATGTAAAGGCGACCTTCTTTGTCACGGGTGAACATGCAGAACTCCATCCCGATCTCATCAAAAGGATGCACGACGAAGGGCATCTCATCGGCAATCACACCTACAGCCACATACAGCTCACCGCCTCCAACAAAAGCCAGTTCAAAGAAGAGCTGATACAGACCAACGAGATTCTCCATGAGATTACCGGCGCAGAGGTGCAGTATGTGCGCCCTCCCTATGGTTCATGGGACAAAAAATTCGAGACAGACCTGAATATGTTTCCTGTCCTGTGGAATGTGGACCCTCTCGACTGGTGTACCGCCAACGCGGACCTAGTGGCAAGCACAATCCTCAGCAAAATTACCGACAATGATATTATCCTGCTGCATGATTATTATGGCACCTCCGTCGAGGCTGCAATTATGGTCGTCGATGAGCTGACACAGCAGGGATATGAGTTTGTCACGGTAGACAAAATTTTATTTGATTAAAAAACATTATACGGGTAAGCTTCTGCAAAATAGTATTTGATTTCAGCGTGAAAATATGCCATTATTATAAAAGTACCTGTGTTACATATAATTAAATACCAAACGGAGACCTTTTATCATGCAAAAGCATAAAATACTACTCCTTGTCCTGCTGCTCCTGTGCTGCATCTTTGCGGGCATTCTGCTGGGCAGTGTCCCGCTCTCCCCCGCAAGTGTCCTGCGGTGTCTGGCTGGTCTCGACAAGGAGTCCACTACCTATATCTTAGTAAACACTGTCCGCCTTCCGCGCGTCGCCGGGGCATGTCTGGCTGGCATGGGACTTGCAGCCACCGGCGTCCTGTTGCAGAGTGTCATGAACAATTCCCTCGCAAGCCCAAACACCATCGGCGTCAATTCCGGCGCCGGTTTTGCTGTGATGCTCACGCTGATGTTTGCTGGAAACCATGCCGCATACAGCATTCCCATAGCGGCTTTTGCAGGCGCCCTGCTCACCACCCTCACAATCTTCGGGCTGGCATATATGGCGGACAGCTCACGCACTACCATCATTCTTGCAGGCATCACTGTGTCAAGCTTCCTCAATGCAGGCATCAACACTATCAAACTCCTTGACACAGATCTCACCGTAAATCTCACCACCTTTATGATTGGCTCGCTGTCAGGGCTGACTTTTGAAAGCCTGAAATTTCCGGCTGCCGCCATTCTTGCCGCACTGTTTTTGTCCATTCTCGCCGCAAAAGCTGTGAATGTGCTCAATCTAGGAGACGATATTGCGCGTTCACTGGGGCTTAATGTCACCTTAGTTCGGCTGTTTTTGCTCGTGCTGTCGAGCATTCTGTCGGGCTGCGTGGTAAGCTTTGCCGGGCTATTGAGCTTTGCCGGGCTGATTGTTCCCCATATCTGCCGCCGCCTTTTTGGCAACGACGCCCGCTTTCTGCTGCCCTGTTCAGCCCTGCTTGGCGCGAGCTTCGTCCTCATCTGCGACATTCTGGGACGGGTGGCATTCTCCCCCTTTGAGCTGCCTGCCGGCGTATTGATGTCCTTTGTCGGAGGGCCGTTTTTCCTGTATCTGTTATTCACCAAAAAAGGAGGACGCAGAGTCAATGCTTGAATTTCGCGAAGTGGATATCCGCTGTAACTTTGTTCCAATCTTACATAAAATCTCGGTCACTTTTCAAAAAGGAGAGATCACGACAGTCATCGGGCCAAACGGCTGCGGCAAGACCACACTTCTCCAATGTCTGAATGGTTCCTCCAAGGTCACTTCGGGCAGTATCCTGCTAGATGGCACAGACTATCTTGCCATGCCAGTTAGAGAACGCGCGCGCAGGGTGTCTTTTCTGCCGCAGGTGCGCACCATCATTCCAGCGCTGCCTGTAAAAACGCTGGTAGAGCACGGACGCTTCCCGCATCTGGGCTTTGCGCGCAGAAAGTCTAAAAAGGATATCGAAATTGTTGAGGCGGCGATGGACTTTGCGCAGGTGGCGCCCTACGCTGCACAGTATGCGGACACGCTCTCCGGCGGAATCCGCCAACGCGCCTTCTTTGCGATGACGCTCGCACAGGACTGTGACTATATTGTCCTTGACGAGCCTACCACCTATCTTGATCTCAACGGGCAGCGGGCTTTTATGGAAATGCTTACACAGCTAAAATTGCAGGGGAAAACCGTGATTCTCGTGCTTCATGACATTGGACAGGCACTTGAGATTTCTGACACGCTTGTCATTATGCAGGACAGAAAAATTGCTGCCACAGCCACCCCCGAAGAATGCCTGCGACAGCACATCATTGAAGAAGTCTTTGATGTCCGCCTCAAAGTATTTTCAGATAAAGGGCGGCACTATTATTTCTTTTATTGATTTGATGATTCTGCCTCACCGTACAGGATTTCGGCAAGTTTCTGGTAGGCCTCGCCCCACCTTGCGTTGGGTTTTAGATTATACAGCTCTTTTTCGAGAACATAATACCTGCCCTCCCTCACAGCGGTAAGTTTACTCCACGCAGGATTGTTTAACAGTGTATTCTCTATATTCTGCCGGACTGCCTCCGCGTCCTTTCCCTGCGTTGTCACAAAAACAAAATCCGGGTCGGCGGCAATAATCGCCTCCATGCTCAAATCGTCAAGCAGACTGTTGTTATCGTCAGCAATATTGATACAGCCAAGCTCTGCAAGCATTTCCCCGCCGACATTGCCATAGCTGCCTTTTGCCTTGACACTCGATGCACTCGCCCTCAAAAAGACAACTTCAGGCGCTTTCCTGCCTTCAAGGTTTCTCTGGTTCACCCGTTCCCGCGCTGCATCCACCTGCTTTTTGACTTCAATTCCGTTTTGACGGTACAAATCCTCTCTGCCAGTGATATCCGTACAGATTTCCAGCATATTCATATATTCGTTAAAGTTTGATACAGAAAAGTACGCTGTCGTGATGCCGGCATTTTCCAGAATTTTCTCGAGATCCATATCCGCCTCTGTGTTGGCACTGGCAATCACAAAGTCTGGTTTTAAGGCAATAATCTTCTCAATATCCGGCTCAAGATGGGAGCCGACATTGACGACCTCCTCCCCTAACTGCAGGTCAAAGCTGGTCCATGAATCATTGGCCGCGCCCACCACGTCACCGCCTGCAAGCAGCCATAGCTCTGTAAAGCTGCCAATCAGTGTGACCACCCTGTCATGGCGCTCTACCGTGACCGTCCTGCCAAGATCATCTGTGAATGTGATTCCTGCCGCTTCTGTCTGTGCGGACTCCTCCTCTCGTCTGCGTGCCTCCTTCTCAAGTTTTTCTTCTAGTATCGTACTCCTCGACTCACCCTCGCTGTACTCCTCCGTGACAGCCGCCGCGCTTTCTGCCACAGCGCCGGACTGCGTTTCCTTGTGCGCACACCCTTGCAGCACAAAAACTGCTGCCAGCAGGGGCAGTATCCATTTTTTCATAATCTTAGCCTCCTGTTATGACTCTGCATTCCAATATATTCAGACAAACTGATTTTTCTGTCTGTCGTAATGATAATCAATTTGCTCAAGTTTGTCTATGATTTTCTGTGGCTCCTCCTCTGTATCCTCACAGAACGCCTCAAGGCTTGGATAAAAGTCTCTTAATTTAAGATTGATATAGCTCAAAAGCATCACCGGGTCATTTGGTATCATATGCATCCTCCCTCTTTTTATTGTTTTTTATCTAGTCTGTGCTCAGACTCACGATAATAAGTTCCACGCTCAGCAGATCAGGCATGTGCCCTGTCTTGACAGCCTCCTCCGCCTCCACGCAGGCTTTCAGGGCGGTTTCCAGTTGTGCCTGTCTGAACTGCGCCGCCTGCGGGATATATTTCTTTTTCAGATAATAGGGATTTAACCCTGTCTGTCTGGCAATGTCGCTCTCATGGTATCCCTTTGATTTCATTTCTTTTACTTGCAGCAGCATATTGAACTGTCTGGCAATCAGCGCCAGAATCTTCATGGGCGCTTCTTTCAGGGCGAGCAGATTATAATATAGCTTTAACGCCTGCTTCTGCTTTTTCTGCGCGACGGCCTCCACCATGTCAAAGATTTGGTTCTGTATCTGGACAATACACAATTCTTCCACGTCCGAAGCCGTAATTCCCTCGTCATAATATTTGTAGCACACAAGCTTCTCCACCTCGCGGCGGATATTTTCCATGCTTGTGCCTGTCTTATCTAGCAACAGCGTCAGTGCGTCCGGCGTAATCAGTTTATTTTCTTTTTTTAACAGCCCCATCACCCATTTTCTGAGTGTCGCCTCGTCCTGCATTTCACAGAGCGCCGCATAGCCATTTGCCGTGACTGCTTTATATAGTTTACTCCGCTTGTCCGTCTCCTCCTCCACCAAGATCAGATACGTTGTATCCGGAATTGCCTTGACAAGCGCAAGAAACTGGTCATTGCCGCTTTTCAGCCAGCCGCTGTTCTCGATGATAATCACCCTGCGCTCTGCAAAAAACGGCATCGTGCCCGCCAAATCAACCACTTCACTGGCATTGATATCTTTGCCGGAATACACACTGCAGTTCATCGTATCATCCGCCGGAACCAGCGCGGCTCTGAGTTTATCGCGGTACTGCCTGCGCAGATACGCCTCCTCCCCATAGAGGAGATAGAGATGGCTGAACCGGGCACTCTTAATGTCCTGTGCTATCCTTTTCATTCTATGCTTCTTTCCTCATTCTTTCATATTCTTTTTTGATATATATTATTTCTTATCATTTTTCAGAAAAGGTTCGATTGTATAACTTCCCTTCCTGATGTGTATTGTAATGGCGCCTGTGTCCTTTGTCATCCAGATATCACTCCCAGTCTGTTCTAAGCGCTCAACGGTCTCGGCATGCGGGTGGCCGTAACGGTTGTTCTCCCCGCAGGAAATAATTGCAGTCTCCGGCTGAAGCTGTGATAACAGCGCTTGGGTGTTCGAATATTTCGAGCCGTGGTGCGCCGCCTTATAAATATCAATGCCCGCAGCATCGTTCTGCTGCAAAAGCCGTCCTGCCGCTGCCTGTTCCCCGTCTGCCTCCACATCTCCTGTCAGAAGCGCTGTGACGCCTCCGGCTTCCAGTTTCATCACAAGGGAAGAACCGTTGCGCGAATCTGCTTCGTAACCAGCATGCGGATGAAGCACTTCGAAGCGCAGCCCGCACGCCTCCATGCTGTCACCTGCTTTCAGGCGGTAAATCGGAATCTGCCTGCGCTCGCACAGCGCTTTCAGTTCATGGTATGGCTCATCTTCAATCACGGCATTGGAAATGCACAGGCGCTTGATCTTGATCTCCAGCGCCTGACCACTGCCCTCCAGCATCTCCATGATGCCTGAGATATGGTCGCTGTCCAGATGCGTCAGAAAGACTGCCTCCAATACAGAAACCCCATTATATTTCAAAAATGGCACAATCGTATATCTCCCTGTCCTGCTCTTAGACGAGCTGCCGCCATCCACCAGAAACTGCTCGCCCGCAGCGCTCTCAATCCAGATACAGTCTCCCTGTCCCACGTCCAGAAAAGTCATCGACACGCCGTCAGCCGGGTTGTCGCTGAGCAACAGGACTGCCGAGAGCACTGCCGCAAACTTTACCAGCGCAGGCAGTCCTATCGCCACCCCCTTCTGTCCGCCCAGCGCCCCTCTGGCATGATACAAGCCCTCTCTGGGCAGCCGTTTGGATAAAAACGCACCATACCGGTGTGCGGCATACAAAAACACCACCACCGCACAGAATGCGCAGCTTCTCCATGTATCCGGTTTTCCCACAACCCAGTTTGCAAATGGAAGCCTGAGCGACAGCACACAGAGTCCCTCAAAGCCTGCCAGCAGCAGATGGCACACTCCGCCTGCCAGCTTTGCCAGCCAAAAACCAAGGGCAGCCGGCAAACTGCCAGCGGCAAGACAGACCAGTCCCGCCGCCATCAAGACAGACATTGCAGGGATTATCACCAGATTCAGCAGAAACGAGTACACTGGAAACTCATAATAAACGCTCAGCATGATCGGAAAATGTACCAGAAAAATACGCAGGCTTGCACAGAGCGGCTCCAAAACCTTCCACCGCACAGGCTTGATCAGCTCCGACAGGCAGCCAATCCCAAGAATCGCGCCAAAGGAAAGCTGGAAGCCTGAATAATACAGATACCGCGGCTCCTCCATCAAAATCAATACGGCCGCAAGCGCCAGCGCCGTCAGCATGTCATATGTCCGCCGCAGCATCTGCGCTGCAAGCTGCAAACCAAACATCACGACCGCACGGTATGCAGAGCTGCTCATGCCAGCCAGATCTCCATAGGCAACCATCACGCCGACAGACACCACTGCGCAAAGCGGCTGTGGTATCCAGAGCTTTCGCAATATATGATATAACCCCATGCCAAGCATTGTGATGTGAAGCCCTGAAATCGCAAAAATATGGGCGATGCCGCTCTTTTGAAATAGCTGCTTACTCTCCTCGTCTAGCCCCGACTTGCTGCCAAGAAGGATTGCTTTCATAATCGAAGCATCTTTGGGCGAAAGTACGCTGTCAAAAATCTCCTCAAAAAAATGCCTGATCTGGTATAAATATTCCCGATAGGCAGAATAACCGCTGCCCTGCGCGATAACCTCCGCCCTGTAGAGCCGAAATGCCACGCCCTGAAGCTGATAGTATCCTTGGGCGTCAAATTCTCCCGGATTGCGTGCCCTGCTAAAGCCAGAAACTTTGCCCTCCACCGCGATGATACTCCCTGCTTTGGGAACGATACTGCACTCTTTCTGTTCTATATAGCACAAAACCCTGCCATCTATTTTTTGCTTTGGATGTACCATACTCACACAGTCCAGCTGCAGCACCAGCGTCTCCTCTTGCGTGTACTTCTGTACGACCCTGCCCTGCAAGGTCACGATGCTGCCCTCCTCCAAACAGAGTTTGGGCACGGGTGCGGGATTTATCTGTAAATATAAGAACACAGTCACCACAAATGCTGTACAGACGCAGCAGAGTGGTCTCCTCATTCACTAAACCTTTCTTCATTATAGTATGAATCAAATACTAATTAACCAGCGACAGATTTCTCTCAAAAATCGTGGATGCCTCATACTTGTCCCGGAATTTGCCATCCTTATTCCCATCTATCGAAATCTGCACTTTATTGATATTGCTCAGTTCCACCAAAGAATTGACAATCGAGTAAATCGTCACGTCCGTTGTCACATTGTCCACTGCCGTGAGCATCGCACTGTCAAATGTCAGGTAACACACACCGTCCTTGACCGTAATGTTGACCAGTTTTGTATCCGGGCTGACGGTCGGGAAAGTCTCGTCGCTTGCCGGACCGCTGATGAGCTGCTCTACGACCAGCTTTTCCATGGATACATTCGATAAATCGGCATTGTGCGTCAGTTCCCTGTTCACCGCCACAAGCCCGTCCCCTGTCTCATTGGCAAAATACAGCCGCAGCGTCACCTTACTCTCTACCTTCTCGACCTGCGTCCCGGCATTGTTCACAAACATGTCCGCCGTCATGGCGCCAATTGCATTTCCCGAAAAATCTGTCAGAGACTCACCATTAACTGTGAGCATCACATAATTCACATCGGGTATATTCGTCAGGCTTCGGACAAGCGCCGCCCTCGTCAATACCTCCGTGGTGCCTGAGAGCTCTTTGTATTTCTCTCCAAGAGACACAATGACCTGCTCGCCGTCATAGGAGTACGTAATAATATTAATCCCGCTTGTGAGCGTCGCCTTCAACTCTTTGTTATCCGGCACAGAACACAGAAGCGTCAGCACCTCCACAATCATGTCCTTCGTGTCTGTGCTCTCAAGATAGTGCGTCTCTGTCACAAGCTTTGTCTCTTTTTTATTCAGATAGGAAATATCGACGGCTGTCCCCTTCTGTTCGGAAGGACTGCATCCGGTCATAATCAGCACCGGCAAAAACAGCATTCCAAGCAAAAGCAGAACTCTGCGATATCTCCCCGAAGGCATTAAAACCATACTGCCGCCTTTCTTAATTTACAGGATATTCTTCATATATTTTTCTCATCTACTGCGCGATATACGTAAGCGGAATCTTGACGCTAAATACGGTCCCTACGCCCTCCTCACTGCTCACTGTGATCGCCCCCCGGTGCCGCAGAATCGCACTCTTGGTAATGGCAAGCCCTAATCCCGTCCCGCCGATTTCCTTCGAATGGGATTTATCCACCCTGTAAAAACGTTCATAAATATGCTCAATCGACTCCTGCGGAATCCCCATGCCGGAATCCGATACCTCTACAGAAAAATACTGGTGATCCGCATCGAGTATCACCTTTACCCAGCCGCCTTTTTTATTGTATTTAATTGCATTTTCCACCAGATTCGTCAGTGCCAGCGTGAGCTTGACTTCGTCCACTTCCGCAATCACCGGCCGGCGGCTCTCAAAGACCAGCTTGACCTCCGCCCGTGAAGCAATGGGTCCCAGCCGCTTTAGCAGCAGCTCTAAGACTTGATTCATATCCACTGTATCGACATTGATATCTGCCGAGGTCCTAGTCATCTTGACGAGGGAGAGCAAATCCGTAATAATCTTGTTTTCCCTGTCGATCTCCTCCGCGATATCTGTCATAAACTCACGGTACAGCTCCGCAGGCACATCCTCCTGCGTGATCAGCGAATCCGCCAGCACCTTCATAGAGGCGAGCGGTGTCTTTAACTCGTGGGACACATTGGATACAAATTCCTGTCTGGAATCGTCCAGCACTTTCATTCTGCCCATCATCTGATTAAAGGCATCACCGATATTCTCGGTCTCGATATAGTCCGTGACACTGATCTCCTCATCTGTGAAGCCGTTTTTCACATCGTTGATCGCATCTGTAATTTTCTCAAAAGGCTTTAACATCTTGCGGCTCAAAAGAAGGGCAATGCCAAAAATCACCACCATCGAGAGCAGCTCCAGCAAAAAAGCACGGCTCTGAATATACTCATAACCACTGCGGATACTGTCTGTTGACACACTGGTCAGCATCGCCCCCAGCACATGAGACTTGCCCTCAAATTTTTCCTCGATCGGCACAACGATCTCAATATAGCCTGCGTCCTTTAGGCTGTCCGAAGCGCCCTCACCCTTTAAACACTTGATGATCGCCTCAGAAATAATAATCTTTCCCTCGCTGACTGCGTAAGTATCCTTGATGATTTTCAGTCCGCTATTGACAATCAGCACCCTGCCGTCATAGAGGTTTGATAACTGTGAAAGCTCTGCATTAACGACCTCGCTGCTGCTGTCGAGCATATAATTATATGTAATCAGATGATCTGCGATAATCTTCACCTGCGTCTGCACTTCATTGGTCCTCGTCGCGATCGTATTGTCCAGATAGCGCTCAAGGATACCAACATGAAGCACGATACACGGCACAATTCCCGCAGCCACAATCATACAGAACATTCTTGTCTTTAGACTTCTAAAGCTTGTAAAAGCTTTTCCTTTTTTCATCTTTTCCCAAAGCTTTCCCACGGTTTTCTCCTATTTATAATAGTCCCCTATTTATAATAGTATCCTACGCCCCATTTGGTGTGTACGTACTTAGGCTCACTTGGGTTTGGCTCAATCTTTTCACGCAGACGCCGTATATGCACATCTACAGTCCGCACATCGCCGGGATAATCCTCCCCCCAAACCAGCTTCAGCAGATTGTCCCTGCCATAGACCTTGTTGGGATTGAGCACGAGAAGTTCCAGAACATCAAATTCCTTGGCTGTAAGGTTGACTTCTTTTCCGTTTACATGCAGGCGCCTGCCCTCGCAGTCAAGCTTCAAGTCACCTGCCTCGATCACCTGCGTCTTTTTGTCTACGGATTCTTTTGTCTTTGCGCCAGTCCTTCGTATGATTGCCTTGATGCGCGCTTTTACCTCCAGAATATTAAAAGGTTTGGTAATATAGTCGTCGGCACCATACTCGAGCCCGAGTATTTTGTCCATGTCCTCGCCCTTTGCCGTGAGCATGATGACAGGCACGTCCGAAAATTCCCTGATCTGCTGGCAGACCTCCAGCCCTGTCAGCTTTGGAAGCATGATATCCAGCAGAATCAGATCATATTTTTTATTCTTTGCCATCTCGAGCGCCTCTTCTCCGTCATAGGCGCACTCAACCTCCATATCATCCTGTTCCAGACTAAAACGCAGTCCCTTCACAATCAGCTTCTCATCATCTACTACCAAAACCTTTTTACCCATCACTAGAATCTCCCATTGACATTATATGAATACTATTAAATCGTTATTTTGTCCTTTATCTTCGAAAAAAGTCCGTCCTTGATGCCGTCTACGTTCTTGATGTCCTCAATGCTGCCAAACCTGCCGTTTTTCTCTCTGTAATCAATAATCGCCAGCGCCCTGCTCTCACCAATACCTGACACAGATGTCAGTTCCTGCACTGTGGCAGTATTGATATTGACAAGACCTGCTTTCTGCGGGGCTGCTGCCTGCGCACTTGGCTCTGCCGGATACGCATAGGCGCCCGCCTCCTTGAGCGATGCCGCCTCATCAAGCGTGAGAATCACAATCTGTTCGCCGTCTGTAATCTGCCTCGCCATATTGAGACAGTTCTCGTCAGCCTCCTGTGTCAAACCGCCAGCCATCTCCACCGCCTCATACAGACGGCTGCCTTCCGAAAGACAGTAGACACCGGGCAGCGCCACTGCGCCGCAGAGATAGATATACACCTGCTGCGGTGAACTTTCGGGCTCTGTTATTATGCCCGTATCTGTTTTTGTGTTTACCGCTGTCTCTGTTTCTGACAATTGTGTCATATTTTCCGATACGGTGCTCTCCGGTTCAGCAAGCTCGAGCGTCACTTCCTCCCGCGCCGCTGCACAGCCGCAGAGCAGTACTGGGTCTAACAGCGCAAAGATCAGAACGCACATGGCACACAAATACTTTTTGCTTTTATTCTTTTTACTTTTATTCTTATTTTTTTTATTTGTATCAATATTTTTCATGGATATCACACATTCCCTTTCAGGCCCCTCTGTGCACACCCACTAATTATTCTATGCTAAATCAGAACTTATTACAAGTGCTAATTTTTACATTTCAGACATTCCTGACAAAACACATTCCGCGAAGGCAGGCGCCAAATTCCACAAGTGAAATTTACTTGTCCAAAAGATACGCAAATGCCCTGTCTGCACTGTCCTGATTCGGCGCATATAAGCGGATTGCTGCGCGCAGTGCAAGCTCTGTCGTCCACGCTGTCATGCCCTCCTTGGCGGCGCCGCAGCTTTTCTCCTCAATCGTTCGGACATACGCTGTCTTTGCCGTCTGGGACTGCGCCTCCGCTGCTGTCATCACGGCGCGGACTGCCTCCGATGCGATGCTGTTCAGCCCTCTGAAATACTGCATAATCTCCGCATACGTATGAAGGTGGTCGAGAAAACAGTGTCCATATGCCGAAATCTCCAGATTTGCAGTCGATACCGCTTGCAGACAGAGCTTGCACTCCCCGTTGATATCCGATGCCTCCATCAAGATATCCGGCCTTTGTTTTAAGACTGCTTCAAAATATGCTTTTGCCCCGGCGGTGTCCTTTTTTTCAAAAAATTCTGCCATCCTTGCCATGACCTCACTGGTCTCCTTCTTCTCTCCAATGACGGCAACCCTGCACTCATATGCCTTGTATTGGTTTGCCGTCACCCATACATATAATAGAAACTCCGAGATAAATCCAAAGACCCGCTTGTGATAGTCGTCCTCAAACGCAAGTTCAATGCGTTTTTGCAATTCAAAAAAAATGGAGAACAGCCAGTCACAGTACGCATCAAAAAGTGCCTTTTTCGCCACCATGATATTGCCAAAGTATGTCTTATTCTGATGCACCAAACTGACAAACGTGTCATAATATTCAGGATACAGCTCTGCGATAATACGCCCAGTCTCATCGAGCGCAGCTGCCTTGTGATGTGCTGCAAACCCGTCTCTGTAAGAGCCGGGAAGCACTAGCTGCTTTGTCGTCACAATATCATATTCGCTCAAAATCTGCTCGTACTCTGCCTCTGTGAAAGCATACCCCTCCTCACTTGTGAGAAAGCGCCGATAGTGGCAGATGCCCACGCAGTCTGCCGCGGTATAATTTTTCCATACCCAGTACACGCCGGAAAGCTCGGCGTAATAACAATTTAATTCCGATATATTGTCGCCGGTGTCATCGCCGGTATAACCAAACTCCTCCTTGGCATGTTTGTGCCCAACATGCAGCGGGATATACATAGAATCCGCGGGTACTTCAAACTGTTTATGGGTCATCGCAAAAATCTTTACTGACATGATTTCGTTGTCTCCTTTTTTGTTTATTCCAATGCAAAATGTCTGCCATCTGCGTCCGGTGCGTCTTTTATCACCTGTGGCATCATATTTTATTATATAGGTGCAGATAGATTTGCACAATGTTTTATTATCAAATAAATCCAGGGCATCGACTACAAATATGCTCTGGGAAAAGGAGAGACGATGGATTTTATCAACAAAGTAGGTTCCACAATTGCAAGAAAAGCAAAAGAAGCTGCCGGGATTTCTAATTTGAACAGCCAGATCGGTGCACAGGAGGCTATCATCAATAAGCTCTGTCTCGAAATCGGCAAGACTGTCTATGAAAAAAGGCAGTTGTTCCCCGATTCTGCGCTCGACGAAAAATACACTGCGGTGTCGAATGCCTATGCGGAGATTGCCCGCCTCAAATCAGAAATCATCTCTGTAAAGGGCGCAAAGCAATGTCCAAACTGCGGCATTGAGGTTGCACTGGCCGCCTCATTCTGTCCCGGCTGCGGAACTGCTGTGCCGACACCGGAGCCAGAACCTTATGTGGAAAATATCGAGATTCCGCCAGATAGTATCATTTATTATCATCAGGAGGATTCACAGAAAATCAAATAGCAACACTTCATCTTCTCCCTGTTCGCGCGCCGGACGCGGGCAGCTCTGCCTGCATAATTTCTTTCTGCGTCCGTGTGCATAAAAAAAGCTGTTTCAAGGCATTATTACTAGATTTGCACAGACTTTCTTGTGACTTTTCACGCTATTTGTGAACGATTTGTGAACGCGGCGTAAATGTAAAGTAAATATAAAATGAATAAAGTTTTTAATTTTCTATTGACCTTTGCAAAAATATATGTATAATAATCACTTGTAAGGCACAACAGGAATGAAACACAAAAACTTATTCCTGAAATTTATTTTGGCACTACATAGTGCACGCGCTCTAGCGCGACATGGAGGAGAATATTATGAAAAAAAGAATTTTAGCTACAATTATGACACTTACATTAGGCGCAGCAATGCTTACAGCATGTGGTTCATCTACAGATGACGTAACTGCTCCTGTTGAGACAGACGTTGTTGATACAGCTACTGCACCTGCTGAGGAGTCTACAGTTCCTGCTCCAGAGACAGTTGCACCTGAGACAACACCGACAGAAACTGTTGATGCTGACACTGCTGCTACGGATGAGGCTGGTACAGAGACCGCTACTTCTGATGAGGTCAGCACAGAGACTGCTACTGCTGATGAGGCGAACACAGAGGTTTCTACAGACACTACTGCTGCTGACGAGGCGAACACAGAGGTTTCTACAGAGACCACTACTGCTGACGAGGCTGCGAACTAATCCCTTCTATCACAACTGGGTAATTATGCCCTGCTTATAACGCGGACATATCTGCGGCAACAGCAGCTATCCGCGTGCATCAAAAAACGAGTAGAATTGTCTGCTCGTTTTTTGATTTCTGGCATTTGATATATCACTCAGTTCTTTTTGTTCTCTGGAATCTGCCTTCCCTCGTGGTCCATATGGTAATGGTCTCTGTAGATCAACTCGGATACTGGTACAAACTCATAGCCAGCATCTTTTAGGGTTGTAATGAGTGTTTCTAGGGCTTGGGCGGTGTATTTGGCACCATTGGGGGCGATTGAGTTAGTACATGGATAAGTAATCTTATTTATTATAAGGAAATAACAAAAAAGCCGTTGGGTTAACCAGCGGTTTTTTATGTTCTGCTTTCCATGTTTGACAGCCTATTCATTACTAAAGTGAGACAATCGTGTCAATTCCCTTATTCGGGTAACTTCCATTTCTACGGTATCCACTTAGAAGCCGCTAAAATCAATACTTCCAAGACTCGTCTTTGCAGGTCATTGTCTGAATATTCTGATAATTACTCTTTTCAGTCCACTTTTTTGTCTTTTCAAAAATTGTTCTTATATATGTACAATTCTTCTTAAAATTGTATTTTCATTTTATCATATAAAGTACTATCATTCAATATCCACAATAAAATTTTCTGGCAGACACATCAAAATAAAAAGACTCAAATCTGCTTTTTATGGATCTTCTATACTTTGGCTATCTGCATATTTTCTGAATTTGCTGTGAGCCGCCAAATCAACTTCGCAAAACAAAACGAGAATAAGGAACTGCCCTCTTCCAGCCTGTCCCTTTCACGGAATAATGGGCGAAGTTTTCACCACGGCAGATTTCATAGCCCATATCCTTTAAACGGGTTTCAAAGGCTTTGAAGTTGGCGGACTGGGCGAGGGCGGTATCAATATCCGCTTTCAAAATCTCCCGATGTGACAGCCCGCCGTTTTGTTTTTGCCAATATTCTTTTTTGCTCCCACCGTAAAACTCTGCGTCTTTCAAGATGCTTTTCCCGTGTTCCAAACATACGGCATCGGAGATTTCCCGTAGGCGGTAGTGGTCGGAGATGTGGTTTTCAAACTTCCTGCCCGTCTGAAAGGATAC